>Ga0180009_10000459_pt1 | contig 56998 bp, 48 predicted proteins | sample OS_PC_MetaG_FD_123537 | JGI IMG/M metagenome (GOLD analysis project Ga0180009, IMG submission 123537) | Groundwater microbial communities from the Aspo Hard Rock Laboratory (HRL) deep subsurface site, Sweden - OS_PC_MetaG | ecosystem: Environmental > Aquatic > Deep subsurface > Groundwater... | reverse complement strand
TAAAGGGATATGAAATAATGAACATGATAAGAAAAGGACAATGTGACGGGGCAGAGAAAGGAGATATTGAAGCTCAGATTCACTTCATTGAAAACCTGTTCGCTTCTGCTTCATAACAATCCCATTTCAGGGATTTCTGCGCCCTCAACTATTTTTTGCAACAAAACCAGAAAGCTCTTTCCAATATGAACTGTTCGGACTGTTAATCAATTCTTAGGAAACTCTTTTTTGCCGTAAATAATATGAGTAATACAAACAAAGAACCCCACGCAAATCTGCCGGAAAAGCAAAAAGACAAACTGTATCCAATAGTCTTGCAACTATTTTCCACAAAAGACTTTCATCAAGTCAGTATGAGGGAAATAGGGAAATTATCCGGCTTGAGCACGACAACATTGTATCGCTATTATCCTTCCAAAGAAAACCTTCTTTTTTCAATTCTGGATGAAAAAATAGAATCATTGGCTGACAAAACCAGATTGCATATTCAGGGAATGGAAAGTACCAGGGAAATTTTCAGAAAAATCTTCTGGGTAACTCTGGATCATTATGATAACAATCCTGGACTTGCGGTAACTCTTTATATCACGGCCCCTATCCATGCCTGGATTGCTGAAAAAACCTATGTCAGAAAAGATGCATATGCTGTTTTGAATGAAACCATTATCCATGGCCGAAAACTCGGTGAAATTGACCCGGATATATCTGATGAACAGATCATAGATCTTTATTTCATGTATTGCCACCGTCAGGTATTACGTTGGTACGTCAAGAATCAGACAGATTCTCTAGTTGATTCCATTGGAAATTTTTTCAATGTGTTCTGGAAAGCCGTTACTGTATAAATATCCCGTAGGGTGGAAAAAGTAATTTCCTTCTAAATTCCCTATTCACAATAGTTCCAGGCTTGAAATAGACAATAATTCCGTCCGTTTAATTTATTGTGCTTCCCTCGATGTCCTTAAGATTTCAAAAAACAAGGAATTCCCCTATAAATTTAGACAACTATAATATTTGGAGAGGTTGATGATGGAAGCTTTATCAAAAGATGAAAAGGAAATACCCATTGACGATAGCGGTTACCCCAATCAAAAATGACAACAAAGGAGAAGTTTTTGGAGTTGTTCTAGTCTTCCGTGAGATCACAAAAGGTAGATAGGCAGAGCATAACCCTGCCATCAATTCACTTCTTCACCTCACTCAACCGCTTTTGCACAAAATACAAATCCTGTTCGATCCCAATTCCCAATGGACCTTTAATGGATTCCATTTCGGTTAAGCTGATGTAAGGAAAAACATTTTTGATGGTCGGGCGTAACTGGAATCAGTGGTAGGATAAAACTGGTTTAGCTGGTAAGTTGGTACCGGTTTCAGTGGTAATTACCACCCGGTATACGCACAGGTATTCACCTCATTTGATCTCGGTTGTACGGTCAGAACACCTTCCCTGTTTTTTAGGGAAGGTGCGGAAAATCGACTGAGAACGAAGAAAAGGACCTCAGGAATGCAGGTCCCATGGTCGACAGTTTTCTGGATGTTGTCTTAAAGCATAAGGGAACCAACCGTCACCGCTTTATCCGGGAACTATAGCTTCTGAAGCGGAAAATGGACGAAATTGATATTTGAATCGAGCGTACTAAAAGTCCTCAGTGCTGACCTAACCAACCAACAATGCTGCAAGATTTAAGAGCTTCGTAAAGCTTTTTATACCAATGCCTCACAGCAGAAACTGGCACCTGCAATTGTCGTTATTTTGGTGATTGAAAAAAAGCTTCAACGGTATTATTGGACTTTTTGGGGATTGTTGGGGATTGAAAATGGGGAATTTTGCGGCCGGTTAACTTCGTAACTTACTGAAATTGTATGGTGTCCCCACCAGGACTCGAACCTGGAGCTGCGGATTAGGAATCCACCGACTAATTGGTTTACTGAAACTTGGAATTCGGGGAGTTTAAAAAAAATGGGAAAATCCAATCTAGTAGCAACCATCTCCGCTAAACCCAATAAAATATGGAAAGTCATCTACTCCATCATTTTACCCCCAATCCTTTTCGGAAATGTCAATAGTCTGGTACAGCGATGTTTCAGAATCTTTTACAGGAGTTTCGGAGATAAATGGCACTACTCGTCCATCAATTCAATAACTACGCGTGTTTAAAGGGAAACCTTCTGTAAGACCCCACTCGGGTCAGTCTCATATCCCATCGCAGCCAGGATTTCCGCCTGGTTCTCTGACGGTGTTTCCAGTCTGCGGTGCGGCTGACGGCGACCGTTACTGAATGACAATACCGAATGCAGGTGGCGCATGTCATCCATCACATCATCGGCTGTGCGATTGATATCGGCGCTTTTCAGTTTCATTTCCAATAGCCTGAGATAGGTCATGGCCACCACACAGGTAAACAGGTGACAGCGGATCTTGCTGTCTGTCCAGTGCCTGAAAGGTTGCACCCCCACCAGGTCATCATCCTTGCTCTGTCTGAATCGCTCTTCGATCTGCCAGCGGTCCAGGCTGGTCTCGATAATGTCGCTGGTGGACCAGTGATGGTTGTCGGTAATGATGATGTTCCTGCCGAAACTGTTACGTTTGTTTGAAACCGCAGTTGCGTTTTTCCGAATACTCAAGCTCAATCCGGCCGCAGTGGGGGTAAATGATAGCTGGTACGCATCTTTGGGCAGGTGGAGTTGTTTGCACAGCCTTTCCACCCGCTTTTCGACAGCTGCAGGATCCCGCCATTTCGGCAAATCCTGCTTGACTTTATCACGCATGATCAGCAGTTCGCTTTTCAGCTGTGCAAGCTTGTTGTCCAGCACATATCCCTTTTTCCTGGCTGTTATAGGGTTGTACGTGACCACAACGGTTCGTTTCTTTCCCCAGAACTCCCTTTCAGTCCGGTGGGCCAGCATACAGTCGTCATCCTTGTCTTCTGCGACCCGCCTTCGGTTCGCTTTGGTATCCACGTATTCAAAGCTGCTCAGTGGTATCTGTGCCAGATCTTCGGCAAAGTAGGGGGAATAGGTGGTGATGAAATGCAGCTGCTCATGTTGGTCAATCCAGGTGAAGTTGTCTTCTGAGTTCATGCCCTTGTCGACCACAACGGTTAATGGTTTGTCAGTATCCGTGATTCCGGTTGCCACGGCGAACATCTCATCCATGATCTGCTCGAAATGATGACTGTCATGAAGATTGCCCGGGTAGACGGTGTAATAAAGCGGCAGGCGGCTGCCTCGCTCCACCAGCAGCCCCAGTCCGATCTGTCTCAAGTTGCTGCGACCCTCTTTGCTCTTACCTCTTTGTGCCAGCTCCGAAGAAGTGGTGCTGTCCATGAAGGTATAGTAGTTGGTTGTGTCGAATAACAGGCATTCTTCTTTGGGAGAGACCAGTTGCCAGAGCTTTTCGAAAAAGCACTTGGCCACCTTTTGTAAATCATCCTCTCTGACCCGGTCCCATTTGTCCCAATATTTCTTGCTGGTCAACTCTTCAATGTCAACCGGGCGTACCTGCTGGATGGCTGTCTGCTTGTACCATCTGATCAGCCGGTTCTTGCTGACCGCTTCCACCATGCGGTTGAATACGGCATATAAGAAGTATTCACCGATAGACGGACCCTTCTCCCGGTTGTTCCGTGGAATGATGCTATCGATAATGCCGGCCAGATCAAATTCTTTATCCATCTGCTCAGCCAGCCATAAGGCACCAAAGGATTCTACCTTGAGTTGCTCTTCTATGGTTGCTTTGCCGGACACCAAAGAAGCGACTCGTTCCGGAGAGCCAATATACACCTGGGAAATAACCTTGGGTTTGCCATCGACCCGCGCGATCTCCCGGACGTAAAGGTAGGGTCTTCCCTTTTTTATCTTTGTGTGAAAATGTGCCATACCCAACTTGTATTAAGTTGGGTCTTACATGTCAAGCGCTTTTCTAGCAAATTTCCTTATTTTTATTGGCCTGCATCCCTAATATTCCACTTAAGCCAATAGGGTCTTACGCTTGTAACAGCCCAGAACCCTTAAGTAACGGGGCTTGCGGGAAAGTACTACGGCTTATCTCGAAAACTCCTGTTTTAGCCTGCGACCTCATTCAGGGTTGGCGTTATTTCACCCTGAATTGCAGCGATTTCATGCTTTTTTAAAGGTTTCACTAATGAGTAATAACGGTAAGCGTTATTGAATTGTTAAAAGAATCACATGTGAACTAACTCAGTACTGCATGTTTTCTTTATAGGCCCAGGCGATCCCGACAACCTCCGAATCTGATTCCGACACCTTGATATACCCATCAGCGCCGGCACGACAGGCAAGCTGCCTGAGTCTGATCCTGATCGCATCCTTATTGTGTTCAGCCCAGTTCGGATGGTTTTCATTCTCATGAATAAACACCTGGTACCGAAAAAGCTTCTTCATCTCCCTCTCGTCAAACTCAGCTTCAGTAATCGGTGGCCTGATGCTGCAGATCCACTCTCCGGGGTTTCCTTTGGAGGGTGGCAACCATTTTTCGTGGGTCAGCAGATAAGCCCGGTGATGCACTTCAGCAGGCTTGCCGCGTTTTTTTTGATTTTCCACCATTGAATCGGAAAAACCGTCCATGGATTTCTGAAAGCTCTTCATCTGTTGCATGCAGGATGACGTTATCAAAATGGGAAGAATAACAGCGATCAGTAAAGTAAGGCTGTGTCTCATAGGTCGCTCCGTCTGGGAGGTTTTACAAAAATAAAGGAAAGGACCGGCCTGAACCGGTCCGTTCTTTAATTACATGGGGATGTCATCTTCAACAAACTCATCGCTCGAATCCAGGACAAACGGATCATCATCGACAATATGGGCTGCATCCCCCTGGGGCTGCCGGACAAACCGCCTGCGATCCGCTTCAGAATCCCGCCTGTCTAAAAAAGTGATCTTATCGACCACAACAACCTTGTCGTAGCGCTGAACATCATTTTTATCCGTCCACTCCTTCTGCTGGATACGGCCGGTGATGTCGATATGAGACCCTTTTTTGAGATGCTTTTCGGCCAGTTCCGCCTTCTTGTTCCAGAAAACCAGATTGTGCCAGGTGGTCTTTACGACATCCTCACCGTTGCTTTTATACTTCTCGTTTGTGGCCAGCCGGACGTTGGCGACCTTGTTGTTGTTTGAGGTGGTGTTAACCGTGGGGTCATCGCCCAAAAAACCCATCAGTAAAATCATATTGCGATACATGCTTTCTCTCCTTTCAAGAGTTGAATATTTAGATCCGACTTCGCCGAATCACTGTTTTGGTTTTTAAGTGCACTGCAATGGACGGCTGGTCCATGCAGGCCTCGGACATGGTTTCTGCACAGCTCCCCATGAAGAAACCAGTCAGCCGGAAAACTCAGGCTGTCAAAAATGCATTCATCCTGATAAACTCGCTGATGCTTATGGTTTTACAGCGTCTCTGATCCACCGAAACCGTGATCGTCTTTTCGTTGATTTCGGTGATCGTTCCACTGGCAGATAAAATCAGATGATCAAAAATGGCTGAATCCATAACGGAAAAATACTTATCAAACATATACCCCTCAAGGCAGCCGAATATGCGGATTCGCTCGTTTATGATCACCTGGGCGAAAAAAAAGGTCACAGGACTGTTGGCGTTTTCGACAACGATCAACTCGCAACCCTTGAAGTGGCACGCGGAATAGGCCATGGTGAATAAATGCTCTTGGCATGTTTAAAAAAAGCCGGGATTTCTCCCGGCTGTAATGGTCATTCTTCAGAGATGCGTCCCAGGATATGATCGGCTGCCATTTGTGCGGCGCCTGCAGCCTGAACCACCATTTTCGGATGATCCTTGAATTTCTTAACCCATGACTGAATATAGGCCACAGAATTATCAAACGTGCCCTCTATCCCCGATTCCGCACACAAAAATGCGTTTCCCATCTCTGCAATCAACTCCTCTTTGCTGTAAGACGATGATCCAAACATCACAGAATCGCCCGCGTTGAACCCGTCCCGGCCCAACCGTCTCTTATGACCGGTGGAATGGACAAGCTCGTGAAACAGGGTTGAATAATACTCCTCAACCGAGTGAAAGAACTTTTCAGGCGGCATGCCCACAACGTCAGGAGCAGGGTAGTAAGCCGCCTTACTGTCTGCTTTGATAACCGGTTTTCCCCGATAGCCATCCACAATCGCTTCCGCTTTTTCATGGGGCTCAAAATCAAGGGGTTTCAGCTCTTCGGGCGCCACAATCCCTTCCACATCGTCAAGGTTAAATACCCGGTAATATCTCAGAATCGCCCTGCTGCCCAGGCTTTCCCCTGCGTTCCCTTCTTCTGCGGTATCCGGATCCTCTTTTGCATCCAGCTTTTTCCAGAAAACAACCATCTCCGACTGTGCGCCTTTTTTGATGGTCCCGCCTTTATCCTTGACCTGATTGAAGGTCAACCAGTAGTTGGATATATGACCGGCTGAACCCAGCAAAAAGGTATTGATTCCCCTGTACGGTTTTTTGGACACCAGATTTTTAGCAGGCCCCAAACCTCCCCACGGTTTACGCCACGGGATCACACCCGCTTCCATTTTCTCGATAACCCGCTCTGTAACAATCTGATATACGTTCTTTTTGACTTTCTTCGCTGCCATGATGACCCCCAATGAAGTGTTAAACGGCCTATAACAAGCCAGGAAACGACGGGAACAACGTCAAGCTGAACCCTGAAAAAAACCCAAAACCGCCCTCCGGCAATTTTTTTCTGTCAGGTCCCTTCATCACCTTTCAGGGACCTGATGAAAAAAATGTCACCTGACCGTTTACACCACCCGCTGATCGAACCCGGATCAAGCGGAGCCTTCAAAGCTGTTAGGCCCAAGGGCCGACAAATCCCCAAGGATTTGGAACGAGCTTTGAAAAGTCTCTGCGCGGGTTCGCTCAGGGATCGTAAGGCAATGATGCCGTCGATCCACAACTGAGCTGTGCGAAGAAATTATCAAAGAACCAGGCCCGCACACCTAAAGATTTAAATGTGTGGGCATAAAAACAGCCGTGATTGCCATCTCTCCTGCAGTCACGAATCAAAAATCATCAGATTTAAACAATGAAATGATCGACAGCCGTATCGATCACTTCACAGCAAAAACCTGAGACCCTATTCAGGCGGCGGTACAAAGCCCCCGCCGCCATTTCAATCCGGCAAAACAGCTTGAAACTCAAACCTCTGAGACCCGGGTTACATCGCCTTTGCAGCGGGCTGCTGCTCTTTGACGGTTCCCAGTTTATCCTCAAGTCCGGTGCCCTTGAGGTTGGTCCCCACAAAAGCGGTCCCTTTATAGGACGAAAGGGATTTATCCATATGGGCGTTTTCCATATTGGCCTGGTTGAATTCCGCCCCGTTGAGTTTGGCTCCAACGGTAATGGATTCTTTCAAGTTGGACTTGTAAAAGTTTGCCCTGACCAGATTGGCGTCCCGCAGATCAGATGCGGGGATCTGGGCGTACTTGAAGTCTGAGTTGTTCAGGTTTGCAGCTTTGAATGAGGCTGGAGCAACTTTGGCTGACGCGTTTCTGAAACTGGACTCTGAGATATCGGCTCCATCGAATTTGGAACCGGCAATATCGCATTTGGAGAAGTCGGCTCCTTTTGCAGTGATTCCTGAAAAATTGACACTATTAAGATTATTTCCTGAAAATGAAGCATTCGAAAAATCAAAGCCTTTGAATGAGCTGTTGTTTAACTTATCAAGGTTGAATCTTAATGCGACCTCTTTAAAGTTAATTGCTCTAAGATCTAAAGATGAGAAATCCCTATTTCCATCCTGAATGGATTTGATAAATTCATCCTGGTTGATGGTCTGCCTTGAAGCAGCAGGCAGACGTTTTTCAGAGGCATTGTGCATGGACAGATACTGATCTTTGTGCTGGAAATGCTCGTTCAAGGTACCTTCAAGCATTTTGCCTTTGATGGCGTGATCGATGGCGATCGGATGGAAGTTAGCCAGCTTGTCCGCACGGATGGGAAGGTTTTTAGCCCCGTTGATGCGGCTGACAAAGAAATCCCTGTAGGATTTGGTGGAAAACGAGTATAGCTCGGGTTTGGAAAACGGTTTAACGTCTTTTTTCTCATCCCCTTTTTGAGAGATCATCACCAGATGATGTTTTGAGGGATCCAACTGGGGATAGACGGATAAAGCCATCTTAACCCGGGTATCAAACGCATTATCAGCCTCATTGGGGTTGTAGAGCATGGCAGCGCCGTTGACGTTGGCTGCGACCACCCGGGGATCGGACGTTTTGAGCGTTTGGGCGTTTTCACCGTAATATGAAGCGTTACGCTCCATAAACCCTTTGAGCTGCTGGTCGTTTTCAAACCTGGCCACCACACCGAAATGGTGCTGGTACTTATCATCCATGTGTTTGATATGAAGATAGGCACCTGAAATGGTGAAATCGTCCTTGGTTTTAAACTCTTTTTCCTCAGCGCCTTTTTCAACAGCCTTATTGGCCGCCGCCCTGGTGACGGATTGCCGCTGGTAGGTTTTATCAACCGGGGTGGGCGAATAGGGGGACATATCCGCCTGCATCCAGATCTGCTGGTCCTTTTTGGATGTAAATTTATAGATAACCTGCTTGTCCTTGTCAGGATCAGAGGTTTTAAAGGATTGTGTACCAAAAAATTTAGCCATAATGACTCCTCCTGAATATTAACGTGTAAAATGGATATGGGGTTAATTAAAGACTTCCACAGCCGGGCAAGAACGCTGAGCTGAGGCTTTTGGTTTTATGAATATCTGGAATCAAACTCGGCGACAGAGGCCTTGTCCGCATCGGACATTAGCGCGACCGCTTCACCTGATTCATCAAAATAAAAAAATTCCTGTTTGATCAGCGATTCGAAATCGTCCCGGTTTACCGAAAAAAACGAGGGGTCGAAAATGCCGTTTGAAAAGGGGATTTCTTTAAAATCCATATTGAACACTCCTTAAAGGGGTTTATAAAAGTAACAATCATCAGCCGATGGAAGCGGCATCTTTGGCGATGGCTTCTGCGACTAAGGATTGATCGGTTAAGCGATTAAACTCGGACTGCCGGTACTGATCGTCCAACGGATCAATATCAGCATGAAATACGAGACCGTCCTCAAAGGTAGAACCGGCTTTTGACACTCCTGTGGTCTCATCTTCAAGATCAGGACCTGCTTGAGCAGGGGAGCGCCGGTTGCCGGTGTCACAATCCTGAAGACCGTCATTTCCCGTTGAGGACGGCAGACTATCATCAGAAGATGACTCAGGATTGGAACCTAAAGAATCCGAAAGGGGAGTACTATCAGCGGATTCTGAGATTGTGTCCGGCACCGACGCATCGGTTTCGGAATCAGAGTTGTAAAACTGATCGATAATATCCTTGGAAGGCAGTTCATCCTCGGAGAATCCGGCAGCAGCATCGGAAACCAAGGGGTTTACGTTTCTGAAATGGTTTTCGGGCCTGAAAATCTTTGATTCATCAAGCTCCCCCGCAAGCTTTAAAAGCTTTTTGTCTTTAAACCAGAGGTAGAGTCTGCCCTTGATCGGGGTTTCTGAAGCAAACTGGGAGATGATATAGCAGGCCCCAAATTTTAAAGACATGATGCTCTGGGGGGTCAAAAGCTTTTGACCCTGCTCGCGCCGGGTGGTATTGGCCTTGATAAAATCGGTGTTGGAATAAGACGACGAGCTGGATTTGATGGTCATATCCCCTACCGAGTCCGAGATCAGTTTGGCAGACTCAAAGGAGTTCTGGGAGGGGATGATCTTGTAGGCTGTGGTGGACATGATCTCCTCACGTCCGGACTTCTTGTACACCCTTTCGATCTGACCTGCATCCTGGGCGATTAGTATGGAATTGACCCCCTGCCCCCGGCTTAAGGCCGGCATCTTGATAATATCTTCCATGGCTCCCAGCCTTGGAAACTCATCGAGTAAAAAGGTAATCATGTGCTCGCGCGTTTTGTCCCAGGGGGTAGAAAGCAGATGCTTTGATAAGGATTCAAAAAAGACACGGATCAGGGGTGAGAGTCGCTCCACATCAATCGGTTTGATCACCAGATAAAGGGTGACCGGCTTTAACGAGCCATCTGCCTGTTCAATCCCTCTGAGATCTTCAAACTTGATATCGCACCTGGAAACCGCCTTTTTGACCCGGGGATCCTGAAAGCCCATCAGACCGGTATCAAAGGTTCCCAGGGTTCCAGAAAACTGCTGGTCTGCGGTATGACGGTAGGCACTGAGTTTTTTGGCAACCGGCTCGTACAGATCCGCCCTGCCTCCGTCATCACCTAAGTCCGCAATGGCGTCTTTTCTGGAGGTTTCACCCTCGCCCAAAGAGGCTTCATAGACTAAGGGAATGGAAGTTCCGCCGTCGCGTTCGATTAAGGCGATCGCAATATTGACAAACAGTTCACGGGCGGAATCGATCCAGTAGGGATCAGAGGTTGATTCCGATTTGATGAATATATTGGCTGCGATCTGTTGAACCCGCACGTATATTTCAGCGAACTCAGAAGGCAGTACCGAGCGGTCCAGGGGATTCCAGCAGCTGGTGGAATCGGATGTGGGCTCAAAGAGCATCACATCAGAAAAGGTGTTTCTGTGTCTGGAGGTAATTTGAAACAGCTCCTTTTTGACATCCAGCGCAATGATGGAGTGCGGATTTTTAAACAGGGTCGGGATGGCAACGCCGGCTGATTTTCCGGTTCCCGGAGGAGCCAAAAGCAAAATGGACAAGGGCTCTGAGACATACAGGGTTTTTCCATTCCATTTGCAGAGCACGGTTCCTTTGGTTTTTAAGAGCCCGAGTTTTTTGATATCGGCAAGATTGGCAAGGCGGGCGGAGCCGTGCAGGCGGGTCTGTTCATAGAGCTTTTGAAAGGGGTTGAAGTAAAAGATCAGCCCCATGCCTGTCAGGATAACAGCTGAAGAGATCACAAAATGCAAAGGATGATAGGAATAGCCGGACTCAAAAAAATGATTGAGCAGACTGAAGTAAACAAAGGTATCATCGGTATCGAAGTAGAACTGGTAAAAGCGGTTGGCAGCGTAAAACAGTGGCAGCAGCAACAGATACCAGACGAATCTTAAAAAATCATATAGCTCAGAACTATTTTGGGTCATAACCATCACCGGATCAGCGGTTTTCAAATCTGAACACAGGGCATAAAACAGGTTAAACTCAGGTTTCGGCTTCAGCCGCTTGGATGTCTTCAGCCGAATTTAAGGGCACCGCTGTAAATACAGGGTTTTTTTTGTCTTTATCCAGCTCCAGGCCCGCCTTGAAGATATGGGCGGTAATCTGCCTGTTTGTGGTCCGATGGAGCTGGACGACATAGTGGATGGTATTGACGATATAATCCATCAGACTGATATCGAAGGTGGCGCCTGCCATGATCAGGTTGCGCATGATGGCGTCCAGAGCCTTTGTGGGAGAATCGGCATGAACCGTGGTCATGGAGCCGTCGTGTCCGGTGGATGACAGTCTGAGGTAAAACTCTGTCAGATCTGTTGTCAGCTCACCAATGATGATCCGGTCCGGTCTCATCCGTAAGATGGAGTTGGATAACAGCTTGTAGATATCAGACTTTTTAGATTCTGAAGCGGTCAGGTGAACCCGGTTGTGATGGGGTACCGAAAGCTCCCGCATGTTTTCAAGGGTGATGATGCGCAGGTCTTTCGGAATATACTGAATCATCGAATTGACGCAGGTGGTTTTACCGGTGGAGGTGCCGCCTGAAAACAGGAAGTTTTTCCCCTTTACAATCAAAGATTCAATATAGGCTGCAAGATTGCCGTCTGCGTTCGTCCGGACCCGCTTTCCCTTCCTGTCCCCGGCTATATCCTTTGGTTCATCTGAAAAATAATTGTCCATGGGAAAGGTTAAGACATTGCCGATGCGAATGGAGATGGATATCCCGGTATCGGGAACATTCTGGCCGACAACCGCCTGAAAGCGGTACCCCCAGTGGGGGATGAAGGTGGAAAGCACCGGAAAATCAACCGACAGGGCCTGTCCGGTATAGTTGGCAAGCCCGTGACAGAGCTTTTCCAGGGTTTTTAGATCGAGGTTTTTATCCCTGTAGAATTTAAAGTTCCCCGTTTTGTCTTCGGTGATCACCTCAAAGGGCTGGTTGATCATAATCTCCACAATATTTTTCATGGCAAGGTAGCGCTCTATGCATTTCAGCGTCTGGTTTAAAAAGCCGGTTGTTTTTGGGATATCCATATTCTGGTGTTAGTTGCTCGGTGTCCAGCCCAGATGATCCATGCCGAAAAGGTTGGCAGAATCCTTATTGACATTGGTAACTGGCGGCAGTTGAGAGGTAGGTATTGTATTGCAAAAATATTCGTTGCAGGTCGTAACCGATCCGCACACAGGATTTTGTGGGGATACCGGGAGATGAAGCGGAACCGCTGCGATAATTTCTGCCGACCTGATCCCGCAGTAATTGCTTTTCCAGACATGGTAGCTGGTATCATCAGGTCTTAAATAGTGGTTGAAAACGCCAACATAACCGCCGGATTTCCATTGACTCAAAGAGGTAGTGGCGTTGAATTGATCGATGTTGAAGGCAAAATGGTCATATTTCCAGCCATTATCATAAACATAACAGTAACTACCCGAAGGAAAACTCCCATCCCAATAGAGTCCGGCGCCGCAAGTCGTACTGCCGCCGTTGTTTCCTGCGATGTTGGTCAAGCCCATATAGGCGTAGGAAACATAGGTATTGGAGGTGTGGCAGGAGTCCAGATAGACCTTGGCACCGGTGAGCGCATCTGTGATATAGGTTCTGACTTTTAAGGTTGACCTGAACCTGGCGTCATCATGAGCCCAACCACAGGACTCCTGGTAATGGGTCATGGCATTATGCTTGTCACTCATATGACAGTTCTGAATCACCTGTTCGCCATACATGTCCTTGACGGCGATATAAGTTTGCCCGGCTGGATAGTTGTGAATATAGCGGGCGCTGCCGGCGGTCTGAATATCGGAGCAGACTGGTTGTGTGACTGCCAGGACGTTGCCGGTGGGCTGGCAGGGGGTAATGTACTTAAGCTGTCCCTGGGAATCGCTGTAGAACAGCCTGGATTGCTGGATAACGTTGTCAGGATCGTTATCGATGGCTAAAACCTCACAGACATCGGTTCTGGACTCAATGGGATACCGGGTTTCGGATTCAATGCATTTGGTGACATAGACATCATCAAGACCGTCCTTGTAGTACCATTTGGCGGTTTCAGTGACTTCATCATTGACCAGGTCTATCCTGGGATCACATTCACTGTAGTCTAAAAACAGATCGTAGTCGGTCTCCAGATCCGGCGTACAGCCCTGGATCATAATCTCTTCGTTGCCGTGGTGCACATAGAGCTGGTATTGAAGATTAGCCCTGCTGTTCGGCATGTCTAAGATGGGATCGCAATTGGCATAGTTGCGAATCTTGTTTTCTTCGGGAACCGGGGTGACAGTGCCGGTGGGCTTACACGCCTCGACAATCTTCTTATGACCGTCTGCGTTGATGTAGTAGGATTCCTTTTTTTCGATTAAGAACAGTCCGTCTGCAGACAGTTCAACCGGGCAGAATTCAGCAGACTGTAAAATGGGGGTGGCTTCGGTGGTATCGTAGCATTCTGTTGTATAGTGCAGCGAGCCTCCTGAATCGTAGTAGTCCCGCTTCTGGGCGGTGGCGGTCAGGTTTGCCATGTCGATACGGTAATCGCAGCCGGTAACGGTCTGCTGGATGGGATAAGCGGTATCTGAAGCGATACAGGCCGAGACATAGACATCCTCATTGCCTTTGCGATAAAAAAGCTTTTTGTACTGGATGGCGGTCGCAGACACCCGGTCGATCTTGACCGGACACGAGGCGTAGTCCTCATCGATGGCGTAGATAACAGATGGATCAACAGTGCAGTCCTGAATCTTCACATTCTCACCCCCAGCCTTGGCAAAAAGCTCATATCTGCCGTAGGCCGCCATCTCATCAACGACGATATCGGGCTCGCATCGGGTAAAGTCCTTGGTTTTGGAATCTTCTGGGATTAAGTAGCTGACCCCGTTTTCGCTGCACTCAATCACGGTGCGTTTGACCCCGCTGCCGTCAATGAAGTAGGTCTCTTCCCGCTGGTTAAACGAGCTTCCGTCATCGGTGATGGTAGGCGAGCACAAGGCGGTGGATTTAACGAAGGCAAACTCGTAGGCAGAATCCCGACAGGCGGTCAGGTAAACATCTTCCAGACCGTTATTATAAAAAAGTCGTTTCTGCTGGACTGCTTTTTCAGCGCCCAGATCAACCCGGTAGGTACACCCCGAATCGGTCTCGGTGATGATGTAAGACCTCTGTTGATCTTCAATACAGTCTGAAAGGTATTTATCGGTCTCATCGAAGGTGACTTTTTCCTTATAGGCCGCATGGGCAACACCGGCTTGAAGATCGATTCTGGGGGCGCAGATTAAATAGTCTTTTTCAATCAGCGAGGGATTGATGGTTTCAGTTGCTCCGTTGAGCTCGCACTCCTTGACGACAATCCGTTTGGATGTTTCATCCAAAAAGTAAGTGGACTCCCTGGTGTAGACGATCTTTGACTGGATTTTGGGGATACAGTACTGGCCATCTGTGATATGGGCAAAGACCCGGGCATTATCCTTCTGGCAGTCTGATACGACTTTTTTGACACCGTCGCGGATGTACACCTCCTCGAACTGTCGAAAGGACTGACGGCCGACCTGATCATGGTAGAAATCACAGGAACCATAGTCCTTTTCAATGGGCATGGGAGACGCTTTATCGGCCTTGACAGCTGAGATATATTCTTTTTTATCCCCGCTTAAGACGATGTATTCCCGGTACCGTTTGTAGGCAGCCCGGGCCTCGAAATCCACCTCATCTTCGCTTTGATACTCCTTTTGGATATCCGATGATAAAACTGCTTTTGATGAGGACATATCCATCAGGCAGCCGGTGATATGATTCACATTTCCGTTGTCATCGGTGAAATAGGTTTTTTTGGTATCGTAAGTGACGTTCGTCTCCCTGTCGTAAACCGGGCTGCAGTTGGATACCATTTTATAATGGGTGTAGGTTTTAGGCGTATCAAAGCAGGATTTTACATCGACATCGGAGCCTGAGCTGTTGGTGTAATAAAGCCTGTTCTGTACGTAGGAGACGCCGGCTGAAAAGTCATGGCGAATACCGCAACCGACATCGGTCTGGGTGATGGTGTAGGCCGAAGCGCTGTCAACGGTGCACGATTTCAAAAGGGTCTGATTGCCCATGATATCGACGTAGGTCTTATAGCGCCTGAAGGCTTTCATGGCAGTTAAATCGATGGAATCTGTGCAGCTGTCATAATCGTAGGTCTTCATATCTTCGGTGATGGGCAGCAACTCGTCGCTTGCCGAGCAGGCAACGACCACCTTTTTATCACCGTTGGCGTTGATATAGTAAGTCTCCTGGTATTCAACCAGGTTTTTCCCGGATACCTGGGGAATACACGAGCTTGAAGACTTGATCAGGGGGGCGGTGATGGCTGAATCCCTGCATTCTGATACAAAATGATCTTCGGCACCGTCATTGAAAAACAGTCGTTCCTGCATAACGGCAAGACCGCCTACGGTATCGATACGGTAGGCGCAGCCCGCAGCGCTGTTTGCAATCGGGTAGGTCACAGAGGGATCTGCTATACAGGTGGATATCTCCTTGACCTGGGTGCCTAAGGAGACTTCCTCCACAAACCTGGCCACAGCCCGCATCTGGGACAGATCCACACTGGGATCGCATTTGGAGTAGTTTTTCGAGACAAAAGCCGGATCGATGGTCTGTATTTCATCGGTCACAGAGCAGTCTGCGACAACAACACGTTTGCCGGTCTCATCCAGGAAATAGGTGGATACCTTTTTATAAAGCTGACGATTGATAACATCAGGGGTACAGAATTTCTCATCAGTGATGTGGGCAAAGGACATATTGGGATCGGGTTTACAGCCGCTGACCGACTTTTTAACCCCGTCACGGTCATAGACCAGCTGGTACTGCCTGGAGCTGCTCACCGCATTGATGTCGTGAAAATAGGTGCAGTTGTTGTAGTCCCGGTAGATGGGCATGGGCGAGGTGAGGTCGTCCTGCCAGTCTGAGACATAGACTTTTTTATCGCCCAGCTGGATATAGTATTTAAAGCGTTTAAAGGCCAGACTGGAGGCAGGCGCGACGCGGTCCGCATTTGAGTATTCGGGAAGGTAGTCTTCAGGCGAGACGGACCTGAAGTCATTCGCATCCATCATACACTCGGAGATGAAGTGCACATTGGCGTTGATATCGGTGTAGTAAGTCTTTTTGGACTGGTAGATCAGGTTGTTGGTTTTATCGAAGGTCTCATCACAGGAAGCCGCAGATTTCCGGTGGACGAAGGTGGTCCCGGTATCATGGCAGCTTCGGGTCATGATGAAATTACCTTCATCGTTGACGTATCCGGTCTTCTGCTGGAGATGGGTCACAGCGCTGACAAAATCATGCCGGGGACTGCAGCCCTCATAGGTATTGAGCAGATCGTAGGTTGAAGCCGTGATGCAGGCTGACTCTTCGGTGGAGCCGTCCGAGAAGGTGGTGATGGTCTTGGTTTTGAGATGGATCTGGGAGCCTGCGATTTCATGGGGGCAGGACTCGGTGGCAGTCGAGCTGACCGTCCTGTCCACTGTGGTGGTGGGAGCCGGATTGGTTGCGGGGGCGCCTGGAGTCTGCTGACTTTGGGATCCGGACTCCGAGCCGATGGACGAAGACGCATCAGCTGAACCATCAGAGCCTTTAGAGCCGGATTCAGCAGGCGAAGGATCTTCAGCTTCAGCTTTTAAATCCTCACCCTCCTGCTTGTCGAAAAGGGCCTTGGTAAGCTTTTCAAAATTACCGTTGATATAAAGTTCCTGTCCCTTGAAAATCTTTGGGGACTCAGTTTTAAAGGTCGACTTGAACCAGGGTTTGAACTGCTTTTGATTGGCTGAAAACCAGTTGACCGTGATCTTTTCGGTTGGGTCTTCAAGCTCGAACTTTCCCTTGAACACAATCGATTTCTCCCCTGTTCTGACCAGCCCTGATATGAGGCCATTGCTTTTAATTGACGTGTTTTCCAGAATTTTGATTTTTTTCCTGTTCTCAGTCTCTTTTGCAGCAGCAGAAGCGTTTGAGGGCAGCAGGGAAAGCAGAAATAAGGAAATCAGAAGCGCCAGAAAAAGGCTGAGATGATGGATTGAAAGTCTTGGTTTCATGACCTCTCCGGATGGATGGGTTTATAAATTCGCCTGCACGACTTCTGTATGGCCGTTTTTATTGGCCATAAACCAGATGTCGTGATCCAGGAATAAGAGAATCTTTGAGCCGGGTTCGATGGAAATCGTCGGCATGATTTTAATATTGTTCTTGATGATGTCTGAGATGATCTCCCGGTTGGTGGCACTTTGATCTCTCGACCACTGCTCGTTGAAGACCTGGCTGAGAGAGGACTGCTGATCTTCGGGATCCGACATGGAATCGATCAGGCGTTGAAACAGCAGATTGGTGGTATTATTGGCCACGGAAAACGCCAGCGGCAGCCCGAATTTCTGCAGGTACTTGTTATCCACCTCCCCGGTGACACCGGCTGCCCCCTGTTTATCAGCCACAACAGCGGGATTTTTAAACAGAATCAGCTGACCGTCGGGGGTCACCATTCTCTCAATGGTCATCGAAAGACGTGAGACACCGATCTCTTCAACCGGTAAATACTTGCCGGACGCCTTGGTACCGATGGGAATCAGGATTTTATTGCCATGGGCACCGTAGACGTTGTGATCGATGGTTAAAAGGATATTACCGCCAAAGGTTGATTCGATCCGGTTGTTTAAGATGGCCGAGATGAACTTTTCTTTGGTGACGACACGGCTGAGATCGGTGGGATAGGTGTTGGTATCGGTCTTAACTGGCCACTGGTCCTGTCTGTTGAGATTTTCAGGGGTTAAGGCGGTCGGGGTCCCGGTGGTATAGGAGACCTTTGAAAACTGCCTGCGTTTCATATTGTACTGCCGGCGCAGAGCAATCCTGGAATCGACAGGTTTCTGAATGATCGCTGCAGCGACAGGTGCAGGCGGTTTGATCTCAATTGTTTTTTTCACCTGCCTGATAGGTTCTTTCTGTTTTACAGGCAGCTTGGGTTTTGGAATGGGTTTCGGATCGGGCTTGCGGGTGGTTTTGGGCTTAAAGGTGTCTTTTTTGGGAATCTCGGTTATTTTGATGGGCTTTTTAACCGCTTCATTCTTTTTATCCTCATCCAGTTCGGGCAGCAGGTTCTGGTCGATGGCATTTTCGATAGTATAGACACTGCTTTGTGTGGGTGGATCAGCAATGGAAGAGATGACAACATAACCGGCCAGACCGCAGAAGACCGAAGCCACACCCAGCAGCCCCCTGGCCCAGGAAGGAATGCTTTGAAATACACCTGATAGTTTCATGGCGGCTATTTGATAAAGCGTTTTTGATGATCGATGGTCTTTTCAACACATAAAACGCGGTCATCGATACGCAGGGCGAAGATGGAACCGGTCGTCTCGGCAATAATGTAATTATTAACCACACGGGTATTGACCGGCGTTTCAATCCCTGAGACCACTTTTAAAACAGCCGGAAGTTCAGGCACCTTATCCAGGTTTTTAGATGAGGACATTCTGAAATAAGTCCAGTAGCCGTCATCGAAGACAGCCATGGGCGCAATCACATTGCCCTTTTTAAAGATGGTGTAGCGAAAATCCAGGTTCTGGTTGCGATCCAGCAGCTTCAGCGGGGTATTGTCAATCATGCGCAGGTAGTCGGACAGATCCATGTTATCGCGGTACGGGTCTGCACCTGAGGCACGGCCTGCCTCACTGTCATCGCCTGTAATCTGCTCAAGCCTGGGCTTTTTTTGTCTGCGCGCTTTCTTAAGCTTTTCTGAGATCTTCTGATCGGTTAAAAACACCTTTAAGTGGGGCAGATAATCGGAGGAATAGTCGTCTGTTCTGAGGTAGAAGTTATAGGAGTTGCCTGAAAGCCCGATGATGATCAGATTGGTGTCGGCACCGGCATGGATGTTTTTGATGATCCCCATATTGGTGTTTTTGCCCTGGTTGTCTTTGAGGGGATGAAAGGCGAAGTTAACATCGTCACCGAAGTTAAAGATGGAAATCACCTCTTTTTCAGGCAGGATGATCAGGGTATCCATGGCAGTACGCAGCCTGATCTTGTAGGTGGAAAGTGCGTTGTATTCATAGACGAGGGTATTTTGAAACGCCTTGGAGTCATTAAACGCCTTTTGAATACGGCTAAGATCACCCAGCTCTTCAGACGAGGTATGCATCTCCGTATTGGTCTGCGTATCAGGCTCGGCATCGCTCAGATCCAAAAGTTCAGCGGAACTGACGCTGGAAAGGGAAAAAACCAGAAAAAAGATGGCAGCAAGGGGTGTTCGGTACATAAAAGGCTCCCTGGGTCGCTTGGATGTTATGAATAGCGTTGGGCTGTCGTATAAACAATCACTTCAAGTTTAAGTGGATTTAAAATATCAAAATCGGCAATGGAGCTCCTGGGATCATAGTCGCCGATCTCGGTGACCTGATAGCGGATAGTGGCGATCATATATTTCTTGTGTTCTGAAGGCTCTTTGTAGTCGATTTTCTCTATGGCCAGAAAGTGGACCTGAAAAAGGGTCTCATCGAGCTTTAAGACCCGTTCAACCTCGATATGACGCATTAAAAAGGGACTCAGCTTACGAGATCTTTCGGAGCTGTGGAGATAGATGCCGAAAAGGGGCTGACTGGTAAAGGCCATCACGTACTTGTCTTTGGTGGCATAATCTTTGGGAATGACCGATTCGCGGATGTTGACATACTGGGCCAGGTAATTTTCGATGATGAAATTATCGCCTTCGGTCACTGAGCTTGCCGGGATGATGGCTTTGATGGTGTTACCGGAGAGATTGGAATTTAAGTATTTAATATCAATATGTTTATTGCTGTAGGTGGTGCGATTGAAAAAAAACATGAAGCAGATGCCCATCCAGATGACAATCAATGTGAAAAAAAGGGTCGCAAACACCCTGGTCTGGACTTCATAGGTTTGAACCCGGATCCTTTTAAACAGCATAACTGGCCTTATGACTGGCGTTTAATGTTGTATACGGTGACGATCAGCCCCGCCGGATTGATGGCGATTTCACTGTATTTGCGAATGGTATCGATGAACTCGAATTTAATATTGATCAGCCAGATGGATTTTTCGATCCGGGTTGATGACCCATCTTGGGTTTTGATCATGTCGGTGAACTCCACCTCCAGCTGCCGAATATTGGATTCGATCTTCTGGTAGCGCAGTATCTTGATAAACCGCCTGACCCTGGACCTGAGATCCCTGCCGGCAATTTTTTTAATGATCCCGAAATAGGCGTTATAGACCTCGGGAGAGGAGAATTTTTCCACCAGTCTGCTGGGCTTTTTGATGATCTGTTCTCGTTCCACGACGTAGCGTCTCAGCAATGACTGGATGAGGTGTTCGTTGTCGATGTGTCGGGTATGGATGACGTTGACGAAGTTGTGGTCTGAGCCCACGAATTCAACGTAGTTGTACCGGGTTTCCACCAGGGGATACAGAGACAGGTGCTCGAATAAGGTCACCATCAAAAACAGGACCGAGACCAGCACCAGCCCGGCTAAAAGCTTGTTGACTTTGACAAACAGGGTGATGGGCATCAGATGCGCCCTGATGGCAGCCTCCTGATCCTTGCTTGCGACCGGCAACGCTCTCTCAGCCTGTTTATCCTGTTTCTTCGGATTCCTGTTCAATATGACAGCGATGATATGACTAAAAGCTGATTTTCTGGGCGCATCGACGCTCTTTTCAGCTTCATCCCGGCAGGCTTGGCCCTTATTCATGATGACCCGATAAAGCGTTGATGATTTAATGTTGTGAAGCTGTCTTTTCAAGCCGGAACTCCTATTTTTTAAGCGCCAGTTTTAAAAAAACAGGATCCGACATCAGATCGGCGGCACAGTCCACCACGATGTTCTGATTGCCTGAACCTGAAAGATGCAAGGCGGCCTGCTGCTGATGGATTTTTTCTTCAACCTCGCTGTTTTTACAGGGGCTGTATTTCATCCCCGCATCGTCGGTGTTCAATGCAGAACAGGCGGCAGCAAGGGGTATAAGCAGTAAAAACAGGCTAAATTTTCGTATCGATTTTTGGGGCATGTCGGTTCTCCGGTTTGGTGTTCGTTGATTCTCCCGGACCGAAAGAAGACGGACGGGATTGATTGGGTAAAATCGCAGGTCCCTTTTCAGGGACCGGTATCGGTGAGGCACTTTGCTGACCGCCTGCGGGATAAACTGAAGGCGGCGGCTCAGATGACGGGGCCTGCACGCCCCCGCCAGCAGGCTGTGACGGGGCGGCTGCAGGACCTGCAGCTGACAGTGAAGCCGTCTGCCCAGCAGTCTGGGAACCTGGTGGTTGAGCCGGTGCCTGCTGGGTGGAAAACGACTGGGAATTTAAGATACTCTGGTTCTCCTGGGTCATCCGGGACTGATAACTGCTGGTCTGATTGAGCTGGGAGATACTCTGAGCGGCCGATACCGACTGTGTCGACTGGTCGTTTGTGACCTGCTGAAGCGATGTCTGTTCATCACCCCCTGAGATCTGCTGGGATATCCGGTCCTCTGCCTGGGTATTGAAAACCGTCTCCCCTGCTTCAACACCTTCAGGTGCTGGTTGAACCGGTTGCCTGAAATCAGGACCGGATGCAGCCGGAGCATGACCTGCGGGTTGTCTGGGATCTGCGGTTGATACCGATTCTGGCCTGACTGAAATCTCCTGACTGCCTGCTGCTCGAAGCGATGAAGAAACGCCGGCCCCGGATTTGGTTGAGGCTGAAGGGCCCGACAGTGCCGGCAGGGACTGATAGGCATTTTTTGCAGACCCAAAAGCAGCTGAACCTGAAGAATGACTGGATCCGGATGCAGAGGGAGCGCCTGAACCTGAGGTCTTTTCACCTTTTTGAATACCCCCAGGAGGCGGCAGCAGCACTATGGGAGACGGACTGGAACCGGAGCGGTTAAAACCCGCCCTGGACGCACCAAGGTTGGAACTGCCCGGATCGGCAGTTGCTTTTTGAGCGGCACCGGCAGCAGCGCCAATGGCTGCTGATGCGGCCCCAAAGGCAGCGGTAGCTGTTTTGATGGCGTTTTTGGTGAAGTCGATGGGATTGGCGGTTGTCATATGGCCGCGGGTTAACACCGCCGCCATGGCGGGCACCTGTTTTAAGGTAAAAAACCCGAATAAAATCACCACAAAGGTTTTGCCGATGGCAGAGCCTGTAATATCTTCGGTTTTGATGATATGTACGGCATCCGAGGACAATGGCAGCAGCATGTTTAAAACCAAGAATATGACAATGGCTGCAATCAGGGGATATAGCATCAGGGTTACCACCGCCCGCAGCCATTCGAAAAAGATGGACTGGGTTTGCTTGAATGAGGCCAGGACAATGACCGGAATGCCGATAATCATGTAGATGGAGCCCTGGATCAGAAAATTGAACTGGATCAGCCAGAACAAAAAGTAAAGAACAACCAATAAGATGGCTACCAGGTACAGATAAAGACCTTCAACGGACGGGATTCCTGAAAGCCCGCCTCTGGTCTTATCCGCCCGGTTGATCAGAATTAAAAACAGCCGGTTGAATACCAAAGAGGTGCTCAAGGATGAGAGCGGTTTAAAATTGGGGATAAATCCGGATATGGTGGTTCCCACAAAAAAGGCGGCTGCATGGGTGGGCAGGTGCATAACGGTATCGAAGGCCCAGAACTTAAAAGACGATAAATTAAAGGAAATATTAAAGGTGGTCAGCAACAGCAGAATGGTTCTCGCCAGGGAAAAAATGGAAGAGGCCACACCGCTTTTAATCGCCATCGCGGCGTAGAAGATGATAAAGAGGTGAAACAGTGAATTGATCACGATCTTTAACCCTGCGGTAAACTCGCCGTACAGGGAGCCGAAGACGCCGTTTAAAACACCTTCAATCGACGCGTAGATTTCATCGGCAAAAAATATCCAGCTGGCTTCCATATCAGGTCATCCTATTTCAGGTAGGTCTTTGAACTGCCGTTTCTCAGAGCCTTCCAGGCAGATGCGGCTTTATCGAACTGTGTGGACTTACCCGGAACGATGCCATTGCTGCTCATCATGGCTTCAACCTCAGGCGTGATTCTGGGAGCCTTGAAAGCGCGTTTGGGGTCGTGCACGGCAGAGACATAAAGATAGGTCACATCACTGAGATTACGGTCGATGTTTTCCAGGTGGGAATTCATCTTCCACAAAATAGCCTTCATCGTATCCAGGGTCTCCTTTTCGGTTTCTGTTTTTTCGACCTTTTTTTCCATCTCCTGATAAAATTTCTGCAGGTTTTTGGCTTCCTCCTCGGTTTTGTTGTAGCCTGCAAGAATCCTTTCGATGATTGCCTTTTCTGTTTCAGCCCGCTCTTTGAGCTCATCATGAAAGGTTTTGGTTTTATATCCGCAGGGGTTTTCCTGCAGCTGGATGGGAAGCTCGTTGATATCGCCTGCGCTCTGGTCTCCCTGGGATCTGGTTTTGGACCAGACATAAGGGTCGTCATCGGGGTAATTGGGGGTTCCGGCCGCCGAATCGACGAAGTGGTAGCGCGCCGAATATATGGTTTCGACCTGCTGATATTTATCCAGATCATCAAACAGGCAGTCGGCAGCGTTTTTAAAGGCGTTCATCATTTTATCGAACTCACCGGGGGTTTTCAGCAGATCTTCGCGCAGCCGCGCAATCTCGCCGATGAGACCGAAGGTATTGTTGTAGACGGTGCTCATGAATTTGCGCATTTCGCCCACACCCTGTTTCATCTCTTCAGTAACATTGAGGGTATCCTTGACCACCTGGAGATTTTCCCTCAGCTGGCTGACAGTGTTGATCGCCTCAATATAGTTGAGCTTGGCCTGGACCAGGGCCCCCGCATCGGCAACCGCCATCTGGGCCCTGGCATCTTTGAAATAGAGCGTTGTGGTGAGAACAAAGGCGAAAAGCACCGTCACCACGATGTATAGAAGGCAATAGATCAGTTTTATGCCCAGGTCCTTCATGAAATCTCCTTATCATGTGTTTAAAAATCGCTGCCTGAAATCAGAGGGATGATCTGCCATCAGGCGGTTGAGTGCCGCTACATTCTGGGAAGAGCTGTCAAACACCTTGATGTATTTTCCCAGGAACTTCAGATTGACGTTGACGATGGTGGAGGCACCGCCCTTGGTTTTGATCAGCACCTGGCGGTCATGGACGTCTGCGTTTTTCAGCCAGTCCAGTTCACGCTCATTCAGCCCCACGCCCTCCATATAGGCCTCTTTGTTGATGTTTCCCGATATGGGAAAGATGATGAACTTACCGAAATTGCCGACCTCCCGCTTTCCGACCTTCGAATCCCAGAGCTGGTCGATATTTTGAACGGCTCCCACAAACACCCCGTTAAGCTTTCTGAACTCCTGCAGAAAGCGTTGAATAATCTGGCTGAAGATGTCGGATTCCAAGTATCTGCGCAGCTCATCGATGAATATGATCCGGGGAGAGCCGTCAGACTCGCTGAAAAAGACATGGGAGAGGTACGATGTCATCAGCCCCAGGATCTTGGGCTCTGAGATGATATGGGTAAAGTCGAAGGTTGTCAGAAGGTTCTCAAAGCTGACCGAGTTTGATTTGCCATTGAAATAGCCCTCATAGACCCCGCCGGTCTGCCACATGGAAAGCTTGTCATAAAGCTTTTCACCCTTTTGGGTGAGCAGATAGGTGATCTCATCCAGGTTTCTGGTTTTCAAGTCCCACCCAAAGATGGTGTCGATGTTCTTTTCGATCCTGATCTTCTCATCCTCGGTGGCATCGATCATATTGGATAAAAAATCCACAATAAATGTCTTCGACTGGGTGGTGGGTGGCAGCAGCAGGGGATTGATGGCAAAGCTGCTGTCTGAAAAGTTGATATAGTTGCCATACTGCATACGGGTTGCGATCTCCTGACCGCGCAGCTGATCAAAAGCAACGATCTTCATGCCTTTATGCCTTCTGGCACAGGTAAGTAAAAAGGAGATCAAGGTGGTTTTACCCGATCCCGTATCGCCGATAATCAGGGTGTGGCCCAAGGCGTTGGTCGCTTCTGAGATGTGAAAGACGAAGTTGAAGATATTACCGTCCACAGAGGCGAACTGAGCCGTTGGAGAAGGACCGAATGAACACCTTTGGTTGCCGGTTCCCGAGGTGGAAAAGCTGATGAAATCCACCAGGTTATCTGTGGTCAGGCGTTTTTTGCGCACATTGGAGGAACGGGTGGAGGGGAACTGGGAAAAATAGAGCGGTTCATTGTTGAGTATCTCGGTTGAGGTGAGATATCCGTTCTGGGTTAAAAGCTTTGAGATCTGATTGAGGTTTTGTTTGTGAGATTTTGTATCGTCGGAGACGATCTGAATGGAAAGCGTGTGCTGGGCAAGCCTGACATCATTGGCCTGCAGGCGGTTCAACAACTCGACGGTGGGCCTGATCAGCAGCTGGTTGAACTTGCCAAAATTCTCAAATACCCGAAGTTTGTCCTGGGTCTGACCGATGGAGGCGTCCTGATCTAAAAGATCACAGTGGTGGGTGATGATCATCTCAATATTCTGCTGGATGATGGCATCGAAAAACTGCTGGACGGCAAACTCCGGAAAATTTTTAACCGTCAGAAACGACGAGAGTTTACCTGAAGATATATACTCGAAGGTGCGCTTGAATTCGGTGAACCGCACCGGGTTTGAGACGATCCAGTGATTGTAGGTATCGGTGACACTGCTGACCGAATGGTAGGGTGTACAGTTGACCAGGGAGGCGAAAAAGGCGTTGAGTTCATCGCCTTTTAAGATCTTTGCTTGATAATCCGAGAGTGTGGTTGCGATAAAATCAGTGAACTCGTTGAGTCGGGTCAGGGAGGCCTGCTCAGCCTCACGCTCACTGCCGTTGCCCGAATTTTTAGGTTTTTTTTGGGCTTTGGTTTTTATTTTGGAGAGTGCCCCTAAAATATTGCCTTTAGTGCTGATGGCCAGAAAGTGTCTGGTTAAAAAGACGTTGTCAAAAGACGCCGACCACGAATCAAAAATGGACTGGGTAACGGCGTTGTCAAATTCGGCTGAGTCCAGGGTAGCGGCTTGCTTGAAGCGCAGCACATAGTATGAGATTAATAGGCCGGTGCTTCTCATGAACAGCGAGGCCCTGATGGTGGCGAACTTTTCCAGTGCCTCGGCGGACCTGCCGTTGTAGTCGATGCCTGTAACCTGTATTACCTTGGTAAAGGTTCCGTCACGGTTTAAAATGGTGGATTCATCCAAAGGGCACAGTATGGGTAGACGCTCATAGGAGTAAGTCTTGAGGTTTTTATAAAATGAAAAGAGGTTTGATTTAAGCCAGTCCCACATGATGCCCTCGGGTTATTAGTCGTGATAGGTTTTGCTGAATGTTAAGGAAACATACTTCAGTTTTTCCAAAATGATGTCCGCAAAATCCGGATCGAAGTACTTGGTTAACAGAAAACCGACCGCAATGGAGAAGATGTAAAAAATCAGGCCGTAAAGGGCGTACCCGAAATTGTAGGGCAACAGGTAGAAGACAAAGGAAATGACAAACCAGTTGCGCGGCACACCCATAATTAAAGAGGGCAGCAGGACTGCCCGGTAGATGATTGAAAAACGGTTCATAAAAAAGCCCGGCTAATTGATGACCCACTCTGCGATCTGGCTTGAAAAGCTGATAAACAGCGCCCCGCCGACGATGCCGAAACCAAAAACCTTGTTGATGCGACCGGTCAGGCTCATAAAGCCGAAAAAGATAATCACCAGCGTGATGATGGCCTTGGCCAGGGTGCCTGAGAAAAAGGTGGTCAGCTCGGTGATCTTGGACTCGATGCCGGAGAGAAACTCAGGCACCGCAACGGCCGCATCGGCCGAAAAGATTAAAAACAGGGTCATGCAGATCAGAAACGGCAGGAAAAAAGAGACATCCGGTTTCCGACTGACAGCAGAATTTTTCATGGTTTTTTCTCCAAAACATCAATTGGCAAAATGACCACGAAACCCGGGATATTTTGAAAAGAGGTACCGGCAGACGAGCCAGTAGATCTCCTGGGTCGTGGCGTTGAATGAGAAATTATCCAAAAGATAGTTTCTCAAAGAGGATGTGGAGGCTTTGGTCTCCTCATCGATTCTGATCCGTGCCGTTTTACGGGCGACGATTTTCTCTTCCTTCAAATCAGCGATAAAGGCACAGATCAGGTTCTGCTCGAAGGGCAGTGCTTTCATAAAAACACTGATGCCATCAGAATTTGCCCTGAGCAGATTTTTTTCCGCAGGGGTAAGGTCCACAAATGTGTACTTGTCGGTATTCATTTTCCGGCTTCAAAATTAAATTCGATGTTAAAGGTTTCTGGGTTCAAAAAAAGCCTGGCACTAAAGGATTTGCCGGATTTAGCAGTCATTTTTTTGATCAGTCTGGTCTTTTTGCCTTCAAGCAGCACTTTGTGATCTTCAGGGGTCAGCTTCTGATTGCAGATGAGATGGGGCAGGGAAAACTGATGCGCTTTAGATTGGCAGTAAACTGAGTATTTTCCTGAATTTAGCGGCTCACTGCACACCGGACAATTCAGATCCGTGGCATTTTTTAAGCCCGCATTACCGCTATTCCCTTCAAGTTTTGAAATCTCATCAAACAGGGATTTGAGCTTGGCATTGGATAGACTCTGGCAGGCTTCCACCGAAGCGGTGTGGTTGATGATCTGATCAAAGAGTCCTTCGAGCTCCAGGGTCAGATAGGGCTTTTTGATCAGATCAAAGGGGATGGCCCCGATAATCTGGATTGCCTTATCAGTCGCAGCGATCTGTTTACCCTTGTAGTTTATGAATTTGTTGGTTTCGAGCTTTTTGATAATCTGCGCCCGGGTGGCAACCGTACCGATGCCCGCTTTCAGTTTTTCGTTGATGACCCTGCCTGCATTTTCCATAAAGGAGATCAGGCTTGCATCGGTGTAACGGGCAGGCGGTTTGGTTGTTCGTTTGTCTATTGCGGGATCGATGCCGATACAGGCACCGATTTCGGGCAGGATTATCTCAGAACCAGTGGACATGTCTTCATCCTCACCTTCGGTTTGCTTGTCCGAAGCCTTAAAATTGAAGATGGACTTAAAGCCTAAGTCTGTTATCACCGATTTTTTGGCTGTAAAGGTGATACCGGAAGAGACTGCTTCGATCGCATAGGAAAGCGAGAGACAGTCAGGGGCAAAGGCGGCAAAAAACCGCTTTAAGATCAAATCGAACAACAGGGCGTCCTGCTTTGAATCCGGATCCTTAAAACGGGTTGTAGGAACGATGGCGTGGTGATCTGTGACCTTTTTCGTATTGAAGATGTTTTTGTTAGCATAGGTCAGCTCAAGGGGCTGTCTGTGGTACTCGAAAACTGCTCTGATATCGCTTTCAGAATAGTTATCCGGAAGATACTCGCTGTCGGTCCTGGGATAGGTGATCAGGCCTTTCAGATAGAGATTTTCAGCGATACTGAGGGTTTGGTCCGCCTTAAGCCCGAAGATCCGGTTGGCTTCTTTCTGCAGGGTGTTCAGAGAAAACAGGCGGGGAGCCCTGGTTGAGACCTCTTTTTTCTCAGCATGCGTGATGGTGGCACTTTGGTATTTTTCAGCAGCAGTCACTGCAGCATCAAGGGGTTTAGAGACGAACCTGAAACCGGCATGGTCAAACACCAGGACCTGGTAGTTTTCTGTGATGAAATGGTTGATTGCAAGCTCACGTTCAACGATCTCGGTCAGGGTGGGGGTTGTCACCCTGCCGGCATTGACAACAAATCTGTCTGCAAATTTTAAAGTAAATGCCCGGGTCAGGTTGTAGCCGAATGTCCAGTCGACATATGAACGCAGACGCGCGCAGTCGTACAGGTAATCATAGTCCGAAGAATTTTTCAGATCTGCAAAGGCCCTTTTAATTTCTGTTTTCAACAGGGAGTTGAACCAGAGCCGTTTGTGGGGCTTGTTGTATCCTGCATGCTCGAAGATGAGCCTGGCGATCATCTCCCCCTCCTGCCCGCAGTCACAGGCATTGATAATGGTACCGGCGGTTTTGATCAGTTTTCTGATTTGACCGATTTTCGCCCGGTGGGCTGCCATGGGTCTGGTGGCCAGTCTTTCGGGCATGATCGGCAGATGATCCAAAGACCATTTTTTATAGGACTCGTCGTAATACTCGGGCGGGCAGGTCTCGACCAGATGGCCCTGGGCCCAGGTGATCGTATGCTGAGGGGAGACAAAATACCCGCCTTTGTCTGTGACGGGGACACCCAGGGCTGCAGCAATCATCTTCGCGGCATCTTTTTTTTCAGTCAGTATAAGGTTCATCGGTGGTCTATGGGCTCTCTTCAGTTTAAAAACCGGTACTACGGGCGTTTTGATACTGAGTGATCAGCTGACAATCAAGTGTTGATCTTATTTTGAAACGAAGGCGGCGGTAATCAACAGGAAAGTGACGAGCTGGGAAAAGCAGAAATGATGAACAGAGAAAAATCTCTTGTTCAAGGAACTGAAAAGTAAGAAAATATAAGAAACCTGTTTACAAGCAGCAGATGATGAACGGAGTCAAGCATGGGGGATGAACTGAGAAAACAGGGACTTAAAATCCGGGTTGGAAAAAATGTCCGAAAAAGACAAAACCTTCAATAATGACAGAAGGTTCGAAGAAAATTGGGGAAATAGAAGATCCGGGCCAGCAGCGGATGAAATATCACTGCTGAAAAACAGGTCGCGGTTGCCTGGAATGGATACGGTTTAATGCGTCAAACCCAAGGCATCAAAGCGATTAAAGCCTTGAGGCCTTGTATTTTATGAAGAGGGGTGATGGGGAAGAACAGATCTGGCGGCTGAAAGCAGGTCTGAAAAATCGTCAACCAAGATATCGGGGTTGTGTTTTGCGAGGAGGTCTTTGCTGTTGTATCCCCAGCACACCGCAATCATAGGGATCCCCATGCTTTTTGCGGCATCTACGTCCCTGGCTTCATCGCCGATGTAAGCGATATCGCTGAGTTTAAGACCTTGTTTTCTGACAGCGGACTTGATCGCCCGGGCCTTTCCGAAGATTGAAGAGCCGCTGTGGATAAAGTCAAAGATATCGATATCGTTGTTTTTGAGCACCTTTGTGATGTTGGAGCGGCTGTTCGAAGAGAGGATGGCCAACTGGTAGTCATCTTTGAGCGCCTCAAGGACGCTTTTAATCTGGGGAAAGGCTTTGACGGTGACGATATTTTTTTTAAAATCCTTTTTCGCCAGATAGACGTAAAACGGGATCTGGTAGAACGGAATACCGAAATGACGCACGACCTGCAGGGCATGCATGGACCTGATCTCTTCGGTACTCAGGTCTGACAGGTCGTTTTTATTGTACCTTTTTGCAATGTCGTTGAATATGGAAAGTCCAAGATCAAACGAGTCGACAACTGTACCATCGAAATCAAATATCAGAGTTTTCACGAAAAACAGGGATTTTGGGTTGGTGTTGTGTGTTATCGTTGCAATGACAACATTCTCATGCAGCTATGAGACGACAAGAACAGAAGCTGAACAGGGCGTTGTCAAAATCGGTGAAATCGAAGATCGTTTGCTATCACCGCTTATAGATATATTTGGTGAATGGGAGTTTTACAAGAACGAATTTTATTTTCCCGGAGATTTTCCCAAAGAAAAAGAGTTTGTCAAGATGCCGCATACCTTCAAGGGAAATGGCTATGGGACATACCGCATCGAACTGATTCAGCATCTGAATAAAACCGGTAGATCAGACAACGTATTGATTTTAGAATATATTAAATCAAGCAGTCGGGTCTTCATCAACGGTGAGCTGGCCTTGGAGATCGGCCAGGTGGGAAAGTCGCGTCAGGCGTATAAACCTGAGGGGGGAATCGATTTTATCAGGCTGCCGGACACCGAGAGGGTTGAAATCGTCATCCATGTGGCGAATTACTATCATGAAATGACGGGTATTAACAAAGTGGTGAAAGTATCGACATACCAGGGGTTTATAAACTACAAGGAGATGCGGATATCTTTCAGGATTGCTGTGGGGGCCGCTTTAGCAGCTTTAATTATCAACCTGTTTGTGATGGCGGTGTTCTTAAAGGAAAAGACGATCACCCTGTGGTTCGCCACACAGTTTATCATCATTCTTTTGTTCAATATCCTCTACATCCCCGGGGTGAACCTGATCGACAAGGGTCTGAACGAGGAGTTCAACATCCGGTTGCTGGTACTCATCGCATTCGTAACCCCCATCATCTGGATCAAGATATTCAAAAAACTATTCAGACGGTACTGTCCGGACACCGCAGTCAAGATCATGACGTATCTCTTTTCAGGGTTTTGCCTGATGGGACTCACTTTCGATCTTGAGTATCTGTATCAGACTGTTGAGGTCTTTCAGATTGCCGTTTACACAACCATTGTATTCTTTTTGTATGTGAACATCAAAGCGATCATGGCGGGTCATCCGGTGGCTAAATGGTACCTGGGAGCCATATTGTTTATCCTCTTCTCGTTCATGTTCGACGTGATGGTCTATGCCGGAATTATGTCCTCGAGGATCAGCATGATTCCCATCTCGTCTCTGATGTTTATTTTAATGGTAACCGCCGGCACCTTCAGGGAATATTCAAAGGCCTTTACTGAGGTCGAGGAGCAGGGGGTTGAGCTCTCAAAACGGGTGATTGAGGTTGAGGATCTCAACACCCAGATTAAAAAGGCAATCGAAATCAAGGACGAATTCTTGAGAACCACATCCCACGAAATGAAAACGCCGCTCAGTGGAATCATTGGCATAACCGAGATGATGATTGAAGGGGAATCGGGGTTGATGAGTCAGGAAGCCATCAGTCAACTGGCCGTCATCGGATATTACAGCCGGCGTCTGAGCAACATGATCAGCAATGTTGTGGAGGCCTCCAATATCGAGCTGGGTGATTCAGAGATTTCTCTGGGTCCTGTCAACGTCAGCGGGGTTTTGGAGGTGGTTAAGAAACTGGCTGAAAAGGAATTGAAAAAGGCGAATATCGAGATGGAAATTGACGTGGGTGAGAATATATCAGTGCTCGGCGATGAGTTCCGGTTGAACCAGATATTCTCCAATATTGTCAACAACGCCATCCTGCATTCAGGGGCAACCATCATCAGGGCATCGATCAGACATGAAGGTGAAAAGGTGGTTGAAATAGCGATAGAAGACAATGGCACCGGTATACCGGATTCCCAAAGAGACGGTATCTTTAAAAAGAAGCTCAGTTACAACAGACTGGACGGACGGTACTCGGGGTTGGGTTTGTATATTTCAAGTGAGCTCTGCAAAAGGCAGGATGGCCACCTGTTCTTAGAAAAAAGCAGAATCTTTGGTGGAGCCATGTTCATCGTCTCACTGAAAAGAAGTGAGACGGTAGCAAGAAAGGGAATCGCCGAATACCTCAGCTATGAAAAGCAGCTTTTGTTGGTTGACGACAAGGAAATATCAGAAAACGGAAATAATAGTAAAAAGATCAGTACGGTGTGGGTGGTGGATGATGATATTTCCAGCCTGAGAATTATGGAAAGGCTTTTATCACGATACAATGTGAAAACATACACAGATCCCAGACAGGTGCTCGAGGATATCCGGTATTCAAAGCCCAATCTGATACTGCTCGATATCATAATGCCGGGTTTTGACGGTTATGAAGTGTGCCGGGAGATCCGAAAGATTTACAACTACTCTGAAATGCCGATCATCTTTTTGACGGGTAAATCAACCACAGATGAAATCCTAAAGGGGTTTGATGTGGGCGGTAACGACTACATGGTCAAACCGATCACAAAGGATTTGATCCGGGCCCGGGTCAGAATTCAGCTGGCACTGGCCCTGATTTACCGCAGATGGGTCTCTCTGAGACGGTTTTCCAATCAAATCAGCGAATTTAAAAGCATGAATGACATGGTCAGGGCGATCTTTGAACTGCTCAAAGAAGAAGAATCCATCGAGGATATTATTGTATTTGAATCCGGTGTTATCACAAAAAGGATCCAGGAAAACGCCAGGAAGATCGCTTTTGAAAAGATCAAATCCGGCATGAAAAAGGGCAAGATTGAGATACAGAAGATTGAGATCGATAAAAAGCCGTACACCCTGCTCGATATTACCGGAACCGCGGATATCATGATTTTAATTGCGTTTTTTAATGAGCCGGAGGCGATTGATATGGAGTATCTGAAAAGCGCGGTCGATCAGATCAAGGCGACGAAAAACAATATCACCAATCTGTTGAACCGAAACAGGGATATCGAGGCAATCAGCCGGATCAACGCCAGACTCAAGAGCATTCGGTATATCGAATCATCCGGAAATTTTGTGGACATCAGATACAAAAAAGCCAATGCAAAGCAGTTTGAAACCGATACAATTAAAACATCTCTGAATACGATTGTGTTGTACTTAGGCGAAGAAAAGCTGGTCCGTCTGCACCGCAGATACATCATCAACCTGAAATACATCCGCATGATGTGGAAGAGCCGGCTGGATATGGAGATCGATGTTGACGGTGATATTATCCCGATTGGAAGGACCTACATTGACCGGGCGGAAGAAATTGCTAAAGAAAACGATATCGAGATTGTGCCTGTAAACTGACTAAACGGGGCAAGCGAAGAAAAGATCTAAAACGACACGGTTTTGATTACAATTTTCTTCTGCCTGTCAGATCCCTCTGCACTTCAACAGAATCATGATTTGCTTTGAAAGGATGAAAACTCCTGATGTTTAATATTGTCCATTTAAATTAGGTGGTTGTATTGCCTTGCCCCATGAATGATTCTTCTGATTTGTACAATCGTCCCTTTAATCACATAGAACACAAGGTATTTATCAATAATCAGCATCCGATAACCCAGGTTTTTCAGCCGGTCATCCTTTGGCACAACACCGAGTTCCGGATTCAGGGTCAGTTTGGAGATTGATTCATCGAATTTTTCAAGTAATGTAACTGCGGCAGTTGGACGATCACTTAGAATGTAGTCAAAAATCTCATCAAGATCGTCTTCAGCCGTTTTTAGATAGCGGATTTCATAAGAATCGCTCATTTTATTTTTGCCTTCAATTTCATCATTAACTGCTCATGAGTAATTCCACTTTCTCCTGCGGCGTCAAGAATTTCAGCCTCTCCCAGTTTCCGATATAAATCGAGTGTGTTCTGAAGTCGATCATACCGTGACTGGCTCATCACCACTAAATCTCCCTTGCCATTTTTGGTAATAAAAACCGGCTGGTCTGCTGAGTGACAAAGTTCTGAAATTTCATTCGCCCGATTCCGCAAATCGGATATCGGTCTTATTATAGTAGTCATAATCTCTCTCCTGTTTAGAGTCATTTATATGATAAAATTTTATCACCAAAATGATAAATGTCAACAGGAAGATCTGAAGGAGGTGAATTCATGATCATAAAACCGAAAAAGCCCGTTACTTCACTGAATCTTAACCTCTGGATCAACAGCTTTCTTTTGAATCTCCAGCTTTTGTTCAGGGAGATTGGCGAGTTTTTGATCCAGGGTTTTGGAAAAGCGGTACAGACGCTCGTCAATGCCGGATTTTAAGATATCCGTATAACGTTCGACGGCAGATTCAAAATGCCTGTATGCATAAACAGAATCAGAGGCCCTTCTTGCCAGATAGAGTGAAAAGATCTTCTCCGCTTCGGTAACCTCTGAAACATCAACACCGGCTTTGCCCGCAATACGTTTCTTGATAGCCAGCATGCGCTGGGGAAAGAAATTTTTGAACGGCTCGAAATTATTCTTTGCGTTGGCGTTTTTAAAGTAATCGAATTCGGTCTCGTCAACCGAGCCCTTTTTCAGATCATCGATTTTCTGCCGGATGATCTCCCTTTGCTTGTCCGTCTTGGCAAAATCCTGGTTTTTATGCAGCTGACGAAGATAGAGCCTGCCGATATCGCCGTACCGGCCAAATGCTTTCACCTCGTTATCCCGCGTCTGTTTCAGGGTTTCCCGGTCGATAAAGCCCTGAATCTTATCGCTGAGATCAACCTCAACCAGTTTCTCGACAAGGCCTGAGACGGACTCGTATTTTGCAACCGACGACCTGTCGTTTGAATGATAGCGTTTTTCAAAGTATTGCTGGGAGGCGTATACCGCATCAACATAACGGCCAACCCACTTTTCATCAAAGGAACTGTATTTTTCAATCAACGTTTTTTTGACGTCCCATTTCTCTTTCTGTTTCTGATATGCAGCCACCTGGGTATCAATCTGCGTCCGGGCTTTGGGGTCAGAATAATTGCGGATCAAGACCAGATTCATCTTCGCCTTTTTAGCAAGATCGGGATTGTCTGAGTATTTAAGGATAAACTGTTTTTTTACCCAGGCCCGGGCGGTGGGTCCCAGTTCGTTTTCAACCTGGTTTAAGACATAATTCTGATTGGTCTTCTGCTGTGATGCACCGTCCAGAACCTTCATCGAGTCCTTTTTCAAGGTTGCACAGTAGTGGAACCCTTTGGACCTCAACAAGGAGGCAAATTCATGTCTGATGTGGTGCATGTCGGAATATTTCGAAAACCGGATCTTTTTACCCGTGATGATACTCCGGTTGTGAAGAACGACATGCGCATGCAGGTGTGCCTTGTCTGTATGAATGGTAAAAAAACTGTCAAAGCCGTTGGCGGTAAACCGTTTGGATACGAGATTGGATACGACATCCCTAAGTATCTCTATGTTCTCGGTGGTGATTTCTTCCTTTGTGGATAAAACAATATGCGTGGAATGCCTGGCGTTGGCTCTGGTGTCCCTGATATTGCGTTTATGCCAGTAGTTTTGGAGCTGATTGAGGTTGTCTCTGGAAATTTTTGACCCGTCGGGATAGAAAATGAGCGCTTCGCTTTCAGTCTTTTCTTTATCCGCAACATACCGGACCAGGTCCTTTACATTACCTGCATGGTGAATAAATTTGGAAACGACCTCTGTATAGGTAGAATCTGGACTCCTGCTGGATTGAGAAAAATAACCGGAGTGTGATCCGCGCTGGATGTAAGCGTTCTCCGAGACAATGCGAGCGCTGCGTCTTTTAAACTCCTCTTCGAGTATGGATCTGTCGTAGTATTTTAACGCCATATGAATTTATTCCGACCGGGCGAAGGCTTCGGCTCTGAACAGTGTTGTAATCATCAGGATCTGCTTAGCACAGAGATCAATCAGCTCCTTCAGACCTTCGACCTGGGATCCGATCCCCGGAGCCTTGCCTGTCAGGTAGCCGTCATAAAGCTGTGAGAGGTTGCTTTTGATATGTATAAGCTGAAACAGGTTGGCATCCAGTACGGAGGTCGCCCTGCTGAAGGCATGGGGCGTGAAGTGTTTTTCGGTATCAATTGCAGATGCGACAATATGCCTGAAAGCCGCTGAAAAGCTGTCCTTATGTTCTTCTGCCATCAGGGTTTCAACTTGCTTGATTTGCGTCTTATCAAAGGTGAAATCAACCGGAAAACCTTCGGCAACCGCCGGGGTATCGGCCGGCCCTTTCATCGCCGCTGCCAGTTTACGCCTCTGTTTGACACTTTCCTTTTTACAGTCCCTGCACTGATTTTCCCGGCCCAGCTTCAGCTTTGGATGCTTGTAAAAGTCAACCAGGGGTTTGGTTTTGTTGCAGATGATACAAATCTTTTCAGAAAGCGGGCTATTCATCTATTTTAATACTGGTTGAAAAACGGGTTAACTGCTCCATGTTTTCAGCAATAATTCCTTGCACCTGCATTAAAACCTCCAGGCGGTTTCCCTTTGGGGGCTGTCCCGCGTTGATGGCATGCACGATCCGGTTCAGTTCCTGGCCTATTGATTTTATTTGATCCGTATTTTCAGAAAGTTTGATCAGAGAACCATCAAAAAGCCCCCGCGATTTAAACCCGCGGGGATCAAACCAGGCGTTGAACAGATACTTGATGGCCTTCCTTTTGGAGCTACCTACTGTTTTTTTGCCAATCACTTTTTCTGCTTCCGGATCCTGGGCGGACTTCATGAAGGATTCGATTTTTGAATCCAGATCTGTATCTATTCTGATCGACTTCCTGAGTGTTTTAAGGTTCATGTGGGTTAGAAACGGACTGATTGTATGTTAATTGCCGAATCTATTGTATTTCTTTTCCATACACCGGTTTAGATATGTATATATCTTATAAATCAGTTATCAAGACAGTTTAAGAAACACGATTATGATTGGACTAAGCAGAGCGACCCAGTAAGAAACATATTAGCGTATGGTAATATGCGTTTCCTGCTAAGCACTTAATAAGTAGATTTGCAGAAAATTTCAAGGTCTGTCAATGGTTGGATTTGTGGAAAGGAGCTTTCTGAGTGTGGAACTGGTTTTCGATGATGTGGAAACCTGGTTGTCAGGTGTGGATATATGGATTCTGGATGTGGGCTTGTAAGAGAGCAGCTCTTTTGACCCTTGGAAATTGGGAAAGGGAAAATTTGATTTTGGGTGTCGACGGCGGTCTCCAAATTGGAAAAGCAATCTTAAAAACCGGCAAAGGCCAGGCCGTCTGGTGGAATTTTTAAAAGCCGCCTTGCGGCGGCTGTTCGATTACATCAGATCCTCATCGACAAATGAGTAATACTGATTCGCTCCGAAGATAATATGGTCAATCACATTGATTCCGATAATGTCGCCTGCTTCTCTGAGCCTTTTGGTAATCTCAATATCCTGTGTTGACGGCGTGACGTCTCCGGACGGGTGGCAGTGAATCAGAAAACAGGCGGCCGCTCTGGCTTCGACTGCGGGCGCGAATACTTCCCGGGGATGCACAAGTGAACGGTTGAGTGTTCCCTTAGTGATCAGGATGGGCTCGTCCATCGCCCTGTAACGGTTATCCAGCAACACCACAAAAAACTCCTCCTGCTTTTTCCCGACGAACATCAGCCGCAAGGCATCGAAAATTTTTCGCGAACTGTTGAACACCTCGCCTTTCATACGACTGGCCTGTTCTTCTGCGTACCGGTCAAAAATGGTCAACAGACCGTCGACTACATGCTTGGATCCGTTTTCCCTCAAGCTCGAAAACACGTCACCGATGGAATCGCCTCTCATATCTTCTGCCGGTACATGAAAGCAATAGGTCAGAATCTGGCGGACATCCATTTTGGAAAAGTCTGGATTGTATGTCATGGTAACCCCCTCTGAATAAGGATTGATAGCCGATCCAGCAAAAACAACGTAAAGCTGAACCCTGAAATAAACGATGAAACCCGCCTTCCGGCAATCTTTTTCTGTCAGGTCCCTTCGCAACGTGTCAGGGACCTGATGAAAAAAATGTCCATTAAACCGTTTACACCGCCTGCTGAGACAGCCAGGGTAAGCGGGTGCTTCAAAACCGTTAGGCCTGACAAGGCCGACAAATCAGGTACGGATTTGGAACGGCTTTTGAGGAAACCCGCGCTGGATGGATCAGGGATCGTAAGGCATCAGCCTGCCGTCGATCCTTATCCGAGTTGTGGGAGGAAATTTTAAAGGTAGCAGTCAGGCACTAAAATTCAGCGGCCTGACTGCCGGATATAGCTTACAGGAGGGAATCTGCTACCGGCTGTGATAACAGCCTGCAGGATAATGAAGGAAGATCGGGAAGAATGAAATGGTTGGCCGGGATTTTATTATGTTCTCAATCAGGATTTATATTTAATAACTGATTGAAATTATGAGATGATGTTATTTTGATGAGGGACAGGGAGTTGGGCGATAGCAGATGCTTCCATTAGGCCAGCTGAGCCAAAAAAATATTCTCCGCTTACAGGTGATTTGATGTCTGTCCAATTGAGGTTGAAATAAGTCTGTTGCCGTTTATGATGGAAAAATCGGTTGAATCGGCTATTCAGTGGTCTGTTGATAAGTTCAGGGGAAAACTGATCTTTGTTCTATTATTTTAGACAGGTATAAAAAAACACTAACTAACACCACACTTTTTCAGCAGGTCTTTAACGAAACCGACAACATCTGCCTGGATCTCGTTATTTATCTCTCCAAAGAGGAACATTGCGACGCGGCTGGGACCAATACCATCCAGCCTTGAAAAATCGCGATGCAAAATTTTGAGAGCTGTCTGTGTCAGATCCTCCTTGAGCAAAGGATCAAGACATTTGCAGACATCATCAACACCGCTACCGTAATTACGGATCATGTAGAATAGATCGTATGCGTCCTTGTTTTCCCCTCTCTGATCAAACGCCAGGGATTTCAGCACCACGAATGCAGCTGGACCACATACCCAAATATCCCGATTGGCTTGTTCGCCCTGCAGCGTAATACCATCCAGGGAAATCTTCTGTTTGTCTAAAAAGGCCAGATGAAGGCCTGGCGTGATAATCGCAGCAAAATCTTTTTCAATATTTCGCAGATTACCACCTTTAAAGTGTGTTGAAAAGTATCCGGCGTTCACACAAAAACAGTTATTCGGTGGATCAAAGCCAACTTTTTTCAGTCATCCGACGAGATTTCGTACGATCAGGGCTCAAAGATGAGTTGTTTCCGGTTGCATGTCCCGGCCTGATTCCGATGAGCCGTCAACGATTCTCACTTCGGATGGGCGAAAAAAGGGTTCTGTGGTGAATTCTCAGGGCGTATGGTTATAACATATTGATTTTAAGGATGTTAGTTTTGTTTGTCGCAAACAGGCCCAGAGCCGCATGTTCTGCTGCCCCATAAATTTGTTGTTGCCCGCTGCCGGGATATCCGGCTGATAACAGCGGTCCGTATTATCGTGAAATGATCAACGTGTATGTTTGTCTGCTTGTCGGCTCAAGCCGCAACCTGGAATATGGTCAGTTGCGGGTTGTCTTTCGTCCGGTTGCTTAAGCGACTTTCCATTTCAAGCAGGAGAGTAGCCATGGTAGTTATGCTACATTTACTGATCAGGGCATGTTGGGAACGAACCCGGATGACTTCCAGCCCTTCACGGTGTTTGAGCAGGTTAAAGGGACGTTCACAGTTTTTACGGATATCGATGGCCTGTTTGGCCAGGCTGTCACCATCCATGACAATACGCTGAAAGATACCGTTATCAAACGGAATGATTCGCGACTGGGAACAACTGTTTGATAACGGACATTCGCCGGCAGCGGCATTGCATTTGTATTCGTGACCCTCTGCTGTACAGCCCAAGTGGCGCATGGGAATATCACACCATTTATCCATTGTAACCGAGAAGGTTTCAGGGTCGACATGCTCAGGCAGCTTTGTATCTGCAGAAGGCGGTGTCACCAGAGTAACTCCGGTTTCCGCAAAGAAGGAACCGTCTTTATCATGATACGCCTCATCCGCAGTGATGAGTTTGATATCGATTCCCATGGCTTGTGCCAGTTGGGTTAATGGTTTTAAATACAGACTGTCATGATGATTGCCGGGAGCTACCAGCGATACCAACGGAAAACTGTGTCCGGTTCTGGCATCGATGGCGGTCAGGGTGTGCAGGCGGTATCCGATAAAGTATTTATTTTTGTTACGTTTGTTGCGCCTGGTGCCGCAGTCGCAGTCAAGGTCCTGATAGACACGGATCTTCTTTTTCTTAATAGTCATGGTAAACAGTGGAAGGGCGGTGTCGTTAAACAGTTCGGTTGAGTCAACACCATGCAGGATGTTTTTTGATAAGATCCCTGACCTGAAAAAGTGAGAGAGGAGATAGATCAGGAGGTTGACGTTTTGGGTAAAGGTCAATGAGCTGCGAAACTGACTCAACTGGGTGTGGTCAATCATCTGTTTCTTATGCAGCGGCAAACCGATGAACTCACGATTCTCTTTGCGATCCAGTCCCAGGTATTCAGCTGTACAGTATTTACGGTAACTGATCTCCGGATACTTGATGGCTTTGAGCAGCTCGGCCCGCAAGAAGTCACTGGGCAGCAGTTTTCGCATGGCAGGGGTAAACCCTTTGTACGATAGCAGCCGGTTGATAATGGCGTTGTCCAGCTGGTTGTCGATAAACTTCAGTTGGCTGTCTTTGATGTGGGTACGATACGCCTTGATCTTTGCCACATCGATCACAGCCTTATTGTAAAAGTCGTCGACTAACTGATTCATCTGATCGAGAGGGATGATGTCGTCGTTGGGCATCTGGGTCTCAATCCCGATCAGCTCTTCGAGGGGCGCGTTGATCTCCTGCTCAAAATCATAGTCTTTGATGACCGCTTCGGTGACTTGCTGTGCCAGTTCCTTTTTCTCTTTTTTGGTCAGCTGCTTCCAATGCGGATGATCTTTCTTGAGTTGTTTTTTTATCGTCAGCTTGATATTCTTATGGTGCATTCGGAACCTCTATTTTTGGTTAAAGGTATGATTTTTAACGGGATCATACTCCAATTATAGAGGTTCTTCCTTTTTATGCAAGCAATAACGTGCGTTTGCGGGGATTTTATCAACACCTTTTAGAATTTACAAACACTGAATATCGTACTCAAAATGAAACAACAACTACCTGACTTTTCAGAAGATCAATGGACATTTCTTGCAGGGCTTCAGGCTTTAGGGGGACTTGCATCAATTGAAGTAATTGGTATTCTTGCCCCTTTACTACCTGGCCCTTTGTTTGATTTGCTGGGAAGGGCTGAAAATAATGGATGGTTGAAAATCGCGGACACTAATTATCTGGCTTTAGACAAAAATCTGCCGCCCTCCATGGTTAAAAAGTTAGAAGATATCAACACGCTATCTCAAATATCCTCTTTGATAAAAACCATTCGTTCAAAAGGGTTATCCAATAAAATTAATTCTTTATCTATGATTCAGTTGCTGAATCTGGGAGGAGAAAATAAAGAAGCCAGTGAAATCGAAATTGAGTGTGCTCAGCAGGCAATTCAAAACGGAAACCTGGAAGGGGCCGGAGTACATTTTCATAACATCCTCAATCGCTTGTTTAAATCCTGTGATGATTTTGATTCAGGAAAGATGTTCGTTGCTTCGGCAATACAGTATTCAAATATCTCTTTTTCATCGGGACAGGGCTTGACTGATATTAATCACTATCTTGATAAAGCGTGTGAAATTGCTGAAAAACTTGGAGATCACCGATCTCATGGAATAATTAATCTTCATTTTGGCAGACTTTTTTATTTTTCTGACAGACGAAAAGAAGCACAAACCGCTTTAACGCTGGGGTATGAGGAAATAAAAAAACTGGGTGATGATGATATTTTATCCCAGTCATCGGTTTTTATAGGGATACTTTTTTATATGCAGGGATTGTTCAAGAAAGCATTTGAATACCTGGAAAAAGCTGAACGGCTATTTGAAATTGATGAAAATATCTTCTTGTATAATCCAATGACTCCGCTATTTTTTGGTTACTGTGCGATGTATCTCGGGCAGTTTCATCGCGCCATTGGTAGTCTCGAATTTAATTGGCGATTGGCCAGAGATCGATCTGATTTTGCTATGACGGCAAACATCAGAGCATGCCTTGGCACAGTGTTTGTGCTGCAAAAAAATCGTCGGGAAGCAATGCGGCATCTCAAACAGGCTAAAACTGAAGCACTGGAGAATAATAATGCCTTTGCCGAGTATATGAGCGGGGGTGGGATTGCTCTGCAATATTTTCTGGACGGTAATGTGAAGAAGGCTTATGAGGTATTAAAATATACTTCAGCCAAGGGTAATCAGGCTGGATTTATTCGACAGTATTCTTCCCCGTGGACACTTGAAATGCTGGCTGAATTTCATAACCTGGGTTTTGATCCTATTCCCGGATTCGAATACCCGGATGTATTGAATCGCATATTTAAAGGTGAAAACGTTCATCTTCGTGGAGTAGCCTTGCGATTGCGGGCAGTCAAAAAAGCAGCCCAGGGTGGTGATCTGAGGTCGATTCAGAATGATCTCTACGATAGCGAAGAATGCCTAAAAAAATCCGGAGATCCGATTCAATTGTCAAAAACAATATTTGAAGTGGCCCGTTTGGAACTTAAGACCGGCGGCAACCGTGATAGAGTACAGCGTCTTTGTCAAAAAGCCTGCCGTGAGTTGGGTGGGTACGCAGAAGGGTTTATACCGGATGATTTTAGAAATCTACTTGAAGTAAAAAGCTTGCAAAACAGAGCCGATAGATCACATCAGGATATTATCCAAATGTATTTATCAGAAGTAGATATCTTATTCCCGGTTGAAACCTCCGATGAGGTTCTAATCAAAATAGTAAGATCCTGCAATAGAATATTTGGAGCGGAGAGAGGTGGTATATTCTGGTTTTCTAATTCTGAAAATGGAAAGAAACCTAGACTTGGTGCTGCCTGCAACCTGATTCAAAAGCATGTGGACGCTCCTGAATTCCACTCGAATCTCTCCCTGATTAAAGAAGCATTTTTAACTAATCAACCCTTAAATGTAAGATCAAACTTTCAAAGTTCAGACGGGGAAAACGGGCCGATTATGTCCATACTCTGTTTTCCAATCGAAATTAAAGGAAAAGTGAAGGGTGTTCTGTATCTTGACAATTCGTACCTTGATGACGCTTTCGATTATATCGATTCGTCTTTATTAAAACAATTGTGGCAGCACAACAACACCATTATCGAAAAAGCGATAGATTACGGGAAAGAAAAAGAGCTTACAAGTGTATTCACCACAGTAAAAACAATTCACTCCGATCAATTCGAAAATGAGATAATAATTGGTCAATCGCCTACCATGATAAAACTGCTGGAACAAACAGATCAGGCTGCACGTACTGAATCCACAATCCTTATTTTAGGGGAATCAGGAACAGGAAAAGAGCTCCTTGCATCACGAATTCACAAAAAAAGCCTTTGTGCAAAGGGACCGTTGATTATTGTGGATTCCAATACAATTCCTGACTCTCTTTTTGAGAGTGAACTATTTGGTCATGAAAAAGGAGCTTTTACCGGCGCAGATCAACGAAAAATTGGATATGTCGAATTGGCAAATAAAGGAACACTGTTTCTTGATGAAATAGGAGAACTACCTCTTCATATCCAGACCAAACTTCTAAGGGTTTTACAGGAAAAATCGTTTTCCCGTGTTGGCGGAACACGTAAACTGCAGTCTGATTTTCGTCTGATTACTGCTACAAATCGGGATCTGAGAAAAGAGGTCAAAGAAGGTCGTTTTCGTCAGGATCTATATTATCGCCTTAATGTTATTCCCTTGACACTTCCTCCATTGCGAAAACGAAATCAGGATATTATTTTACTGGCGCAGAAGTTTGTTGCACGGTATAGCAGAAAATACGGGTCTGATTCAAAGCTGAGCTCACAAGACAAAAAGATTATTCTTAATTATGCCTGGCCCGGTAACGTGCGTGAACTTAAAAACGTCATGGAACGTGCTGTCATTCTTTCAAAAGAAGGCCGTTTGGAGCTGAACCTGCCATCCAAACGACTGGCTTCATTAACCGATTTTTTCAGCGATATGCCGACACTGGACGATATGCAGCGTAAATACATCAAATATGTTCTGGAGTACACCCATGGAAAAATCAGTGGAACAGGCGGTGCGGCTGGGATACTAGGAATGAAACGCACCAGTCTGTATACCCGTATGAGAATACTGGGCATTAAAAAGCAGGACCCGGATGTGAGTACTTAGCGTGAGTTTACGAAATAGCAGTTTTGCATTATGCAGCCCATTGAAATTAATATAAAATTTTCGGCAATCAGGTACCCCCTAACTTGCAGTAAGGTATTTCTTCATCTCGAAAATATCGAACAGATGTTGCTGGATTTCGTCCATGCGCGTGATGACCGATTGTGTGGCGGTTTTCTTTCTGCCGGTCGGAAATATGTTTAGCACTTCGCGAATGCCGGCAAGCTTCTCATGAAGCATATTGACTGACATGGGCAGATCCGCTTGCTGGGTTCTTGTCATCATCAATGAGCGCAGCAGCAATGAGAGGGAGCAGTAGAAGCCATGAACCATGATCATTTGATCGGTCCAATGGTACATGGGCCACCAGGTTCCGGTTTTACGGTCTTTCATCTGCTTGAACACATCTTCGATGATGTACTGACTCCGATAGGTGATGATGATATCCGCGGTAGGCCAGTCATGATTATCGGTGATGATGATGTTTTTTCCCAGATAGGTGTCGGCGAGGGCGGCAAAGGCATCACTATTGAGGTTGTAGTCAAGGGTGGGAAGACCCTCATGATCCCCAATGGTGGTGTCGATCAGTTTTTTCATGTCTTGGCCGGATAGCGCCGAGGCCACTTGTGTTTTGATCGATTCCCGGGTGGGCGGTTTTCCTCTGGTCACCCTTCCGGCAATTCTGTCTTCCAGCTTGGTGCCGATACCCTGTAATTTGCCGAGGGTTTTGTTAATCTCATTATTGATTGATGTTATCTGGGCAGTGTAGAGATTGTGGTTGAAAGAGACCACGACCGTCATCTCTCTGCCGTATATTGTCTTTTTGGTGCGAAAGGCTTTGACCTGATCCAGTTTTGGATGGGTCAGCGTCTCAAAGCAACCATCACTGTTGGAGATGAAGGCCAGATCTTTATGATCGTCCGGTTTGACCGAGCCCACAAAGTGAAAGCCGGAATCTTCAGCGAATCGGTCCAGGTTGTCCTGGGAGTTGTTGCCTTTGTCAAAGACGATGGTCATGCCACTGCTGTCGGGTTTCCGGCTCTCAAATGCATCAAAGAAACTCTCGATGAGTCTGCCAAAGGCTTTCGAATCATGCTGGTTGCCTTCAAAAACATCAAAGTACAAAGGGAAATGATCCCTTCGGGTGCAAAACAGTGCATAGTTGATCTGCCTGAGGTCACGTCGTCCTTGCTTGTTCTTTCCCCTTTTCGCCAGCGAACAGCGGGTATTGAATGAGCCGATGAAGGTGTAGAAGTTGGTCCCGTCAAAGGAAGCGCAGGATAAGTCGATCTGTTCTTTGTCCAAAACGGAATTGATGAGTTTCATCCATGCATTGCGAATATGGGTTTCACTGATCATCGACAGGTTATCCCAGAAGCGCTGTGAATTGAGTGATGCCTGGTCGACGTCAGGAAAGGCCCGCACCAGAATGGTATCCTGAAACCAGTTCCACATGGAATGTTTACTGACCGCTTCGATGCCCCGGTTAATGGCAGCCAGGGTCAGGTAAAATCCAATGGATAGTCCCTGCTTGCGTTTAGGGAGGACGCTGTCAAGAATGTGAATCATATCGGTCCGTTCGACAGTATTCAAATAGGCGGCAGGTCCGCCCAGCTTGAAGATCTCCGCATACTCCGGCTGTTGCGGTGTACCTTCAACCGCCTCAATGATTTTCGGCAGGGGGCCGAGATATTTCTGCCACTTTCTTTTGGGTCGCCCATTAATGCGTTCGCTCTCTTCGGCGTAATAATAGGTGATGCCTTTAATGCGCTTGCGAGTCAGATATGCCATATGATACCCCCTCTGATCATATAATCGGTCCTGTTAGGGGGGTACACTATTAATTTATGCCATTTTATGTCAATAAAAATAAGCTATTATTAGCATTTTTCAGTTAGGGGGTACTTAAGCAAGGCATATTTATCTGATATCATGAAATTTCAGGCTATGTGTCAAAAATAATTCGTAAACTCACGCTAGCAGGTACATTTTTATATTAGCGAATCTAACTATTCCACCGCCACTTGAATAAACCGTGCTGGAGCCAAACTTTTGGTGTGCTTATAGGGGATTCTATTTTGTCAGAATACCAATGGTAACAGCTCCTGGCTCGTAACCATCACCAATTCCACCGCCGTTATGAGCTAATCCAATCCTGGCATTTTCAACCTGTCGAGATCCGCACTCTTCCCTTAATTGCCAAGTCAATTCCACAAATTGCGCAACTCCTGTTGCCCCTAATGGATGACCCTTTCCCAAAAGACCGCCGCTTGAACTGACAACCACTTCTCCTCCGTAATCGCATAGACCTTCGTCAATAAAGCGACCCCCTTCACCTCTTTTACATAATCCCAGATCTTCATAGGCTATCAGTTCCAGCGTAGTAAAATCATCATGCACTTCAACAACATCCAGGTCTTCCGGCCCCACACCTACTGATTCATATGCCTGTTTGGAAATCGTTTCAAAGCATGTAAACTGACTAAGACTACCTTCTGTTCCCTTGTATTTGGCTGAAGATTGAATTAACGCAGCCAGTTTGATTGGTTTACCGGTATACTGTCTGGCAACGGCAGCATTAGCGAGGATCACCGCTGCCGCCCCATCACTCTGGGGGCAACATTGGAGTTTTGTGATAGGGTCACAAATCATCCGGGAATTCAGCACTTCTTCCAGCGTAATTTCTTTCTGGAATTGTGCGTAGGGATTTTTGGCAGCATTTCTCTTGTTTTTTACTGCAATTTTGGCAAACTGTTCTTTAGTCGTGCCGTATTCATTCATATGAGCTTTTCCGGCCAGTGCCATGATTGCAGGCCCAAAGGCTCCCGCAATATCCTGGTTTAAATTTGTTCCGGGTGGAGGTGAGATCAGTCCCGACAGTGCCATGGCGCTACCGGAAGCAGCCATAAAACTCCAGCATTCCGCTCCAATCACAATGGCTGTATCATGAATTCCATTTCCGATAGACTCGTATGCATCCCTTAATGCGCTCGAACCACTGGCACAACCATTCTCATGATTAAAAGCAGGGATTCCGGAAACTCCAATCTGAGCCAGAATCATTTGAGCGCAATTGGGGGGAGATCCTACATTGCCACAATATGCGGCCTGAATCTTCCTATGGTTAATCCCGGCATGATCAAGAGCTGCCAGACAGGCTTCCTTGCCCAACTCGTAAATATTCTTTAATGGTAGACGTTTGCCATTGTACAACCCGAATCTTGTCATTCCCGCGCCTATTATATATACATCCCTCATTTTGTCTCCTGCTGCACGGGTTGAAAAGCATATCCGATAACCTTCTCTCCTTTCATATTAGTAAACAGTTCAGCAATTATGGTCTCAACTTCCATTCCGCATCTGACATCTTCAATACCGCAGTTTTTTATCTGGGCCAAAATCATCAGGTGATTATCTTCCCTGACTTTTACAACTGCTACGATGCCCGGCACCTGATATCCCGGTACAGCCTGCCGTACTACGGTATAGGAATAAACCAGTCCGGCATTACTCAGTAATACGTTATCCATATTGGTCCCATCACATTTCCCGCATAGCACCTTTGCAGGAAACGCCCTATCTCCGCATTTCGTGCACAGGCTTGCAATAAGTTGCGGTTTTTCTTCGGGAGAAGAGGGAAAGCGAACTATCCCCTCTTTCAAAAGCACTTCCCCCTCTTTAAGCTGTTTCTCGTTTTCCATATCAACCATTTATATTCTCCATTTTGATCATATGCCTGAATTATCATTTTTTGAATTTCTAAAATGTAAGGGGGTAAATCAGATAAGAGATGCTAAAACAGTGAGATCCGAAAAAGGACTGTTAGATAACAAACACAAGGTACGGCACTAGATTTTAGTGCCAACCTTATGCGCCCCGTCCATCGCGTCATTTATTTCACCTGCTTGTACCGCATCTCCTATCTGGTAAATTTCTGCAATTTCAGTTTTTAATTCCTTGTAAAGACCATCATTACATTTTCTACCCAGCGAAACAATAAACGTGTCGTAAGGGATGGTTTCTGTTTCACCCTTTCTATTCTCAAGGATAACTTCAATGGGGTTTATTTGCACAAGTTTCATTCCCGTCATCACTGTAGGATTGTTTTTCTTTCGAACCGGAATATCGCCGGCTCCCTTGACGAGATCAACATCTGTAAGCCTTTTTAATATATAGGTTCTTCTCAAAGGAACTATGTTCGTGGCTATCTCTTTTCCCTTTCCAAAAACAACAACATTCTTGCCTTCCTCAGCCAGAGCAATTGCCAGTTCCGATCCATACCCCAGACCCTTTTAAGTAACAAATTAATTTCAATCAGCCATAATAAGCTGTAATTCTAAAGATTTTACTTGGTTTTTATAATATTTGAGTTTCTGGTTTTGGTACCCTTTTTGTTCATTAATAAAAACTGATTCATCATAAATCTAGCTTCTCTTTCACAATTTTGTAAAATATTCGAGCTAATTTATGTGCTGTTGCAGTAATTGCTTTAGGGGCTCCGCTACGTGATTTTATTTTCCGATAAAAGTCACCAAGGTACGATTTACTGTGACTCAATGATAGAGCGGAAAGGCGAAAGGCTTGGGCAGCTTTATTACTCGTTTTTTTCGTCCGGGAGGATAATATTCGTCCTCCACTGATTTTGTTTTGTGGCGATAAACCAAGCCAAGAACAAAAGTGTTTTACCGTTGGGAATTTATCCAAATTTGAGCCAATTTCACTGAACAAGGTCTGGGCAGTAACGACACTGATACCGTCGACACGAGTAAGATCAGTTCCAAAAATTCTATACATATGCCCTTGAAGGTCAAATAAAGGAGAATTACCAGCCTTGCGCTGTTTTGGTCCGAGTGTAGGTAATGAATCCGAATTCTCCTGATCAATAGTAGTTTTGGATTCAAAGTCCTTTAATCTTTTTTCGATCTCTTTATCGCAGTCATAAATCTGTTGATGGCAAAACTGATAACTCTCTAATGATTGCCGCAGGGTAAAAAGGTGTTCTTCGCGATAATGACCGGTCAAAGATTTTATAATCGTTTTTTTAGACGCTTTGATTTTATTATTTTTGAGTTCTGCAAGCTTTTTTGGATTGTGATTTCCACTCAAGATCGAGTTGATAATTTTTAAGCCTGTTACACCTGTAATGTCAGAGATAACATTGTGAAGATGGATATTCATTCGTGTGAGGGCTTTTTGCATGTGTTGAACAGGCTAGACGCTGCCTTGATCAAAGAGTCTCTGTGACGCAAAAGGGATCTAATAACAACGACACTATCCTCTGGAATATAGGAGCTATCGAGAAGCCCTACAGTATGGAGATATTGTAGCCACTGGGAGTCTTTGACATCTGTTTTGCGTCCTGGAACATTTTTAACATGTCTGGCATTGACCAAGTACTGCTCAAAACCATAACTCTCGAACAGTTGATAAATCGGAATCCAGTATACGCCTGTGGATTCCATAGCTATAGATTCAACATTATGTTCTTTCATCCATTTCGCAGCTTCATGAAGATCGTCGGTAAAACAATCAAAACGTCGGACAGAGTTTTCACAGCACTCTTCAGGAATGGCAATATAGATTTCTTTCGCTCCGATATCAATCCCTGCAGCGTTAAGATGAATTGTTCTCATTGGTTTTGTTTGGTTTTTCTTTTTCATAGTCAAGCCAAGTTAGAGACGATGGCTGGATCGTGAGTTTGATAGTAATCTTTTAAGCGGAATAAAGAGCTGAATTTAAGCTACAACTCTTTTTACCAATATTTTGACCACAGGATACAGAACCACGCTGAATAACGGGTTTCCATCAGTATGATGGATAACACCAATATACGTTCAGCCTACTTCACATCGTCAGATTTAAATGTGAGGATTGCTGAATTCACGGACTTTGCCAAGTCCATGTTACTTTCCATTTTGGGCGGACTCGCCTGTTGGAACGCTGAATAATTACATTTTTCCCAATGTCGGCCTTATTTTAGTGCATCCAGATGTGACATCTTTATTTTTCTTCATATCGTTTTTCAAAAGTTTCTCCTTTATAGTGGCTTCGTTCGAGATTGCCCGCCTCTTCCCAAAGTATCTCAGGCCTGATTCTAAGCTTATTGCTCATAGCGTTAACTATCTCATTTTCCAACTCAGCCAGTTTATCACCACCTATACCCTCGGCATGTTCTACACGTATTTTCAACGGTGGTACCACTCTTGGTGGTTTTTCATCAAGTACGATGCGCAACTCACCAGTCACACGTGGAAGAAAACTATTTATTACGCCTTTGATATGACCGGGATATACCATAACTCCCTTGACTTTAAGCATATCGTCCGCCCTGCCGATAACTTTGTAACGGAATCCACTTCGTCCGCAAGGACAAGGGTCGGTAAAAACCTGATGGATATCCCCGAGGCTTTGACGAATCAGCATCATTCCATCTCCCTCCAAAGTAGTAAAGACGGCTTCACCTTGAACTCCATTTTCTATGGGGATTGGATTCTTGGTATCAGGATCCACTAATTCGTAATAACACAGGTCATCTCCCATCCAATGCATACCCTGGTATTCATCATGATCACAGGAAAATCCAAATCCCGCGCCCGCATCGAATATTTTGCATTTATAGGCATTTTCCAGTTTGGCTTTTACTTCCGGGATACCAGCACCTGGCTCACCACCACAAATCAGCGCTTTGAATCCAAGTTCACCGACCGGCTTACCCAGAACCTTTGGCGCTTGTTCAATCAGGTATTCCGCCAGAGATGGCGTTCCCATATAAACCGTACCCTGAAAAAGACTCTGGATCATCAAGATGCGCTCACTTTTGGCTTCTGCTCCCACCGGCAACATCATGCACCCGAGCTTCTGTATACCCATCATACTTGGAACCCCCGCTAATACCATGGACAAAGCGAAACTATACAATATGCGGTCGTTCCGACGAATTCCAGCTCGCCATGCTCCTCGGACCATGCTCTCTCCCCATAAATTCTCTATATCGAATTTGGTCAGAGGGTAGGGCGTTGGAACCCCGGTTGTACCGGTTGTTGTTCCCATATAATCGAGATCATCAACACTGATGGGCATAATCTGATCCAGGACTTTGAGAAAATCTCCACCAAACTCAACAACAAGAGCCCGTAGGGACTCCTTATTGAACAGGGATACCTTATCCTTAAACTCTTCCATGCTGCCTAATGATTCCGGATCAAGCTTACGTTCTTTCATCATTTTGGAATAAAAAGGGGCATTTGCCTTTAACCGAGTCAGCAACTTCTTTAGTTTATTCAACTGTAGTTTTTTGATTTCAGGAGTATTGAACAACGGTTCAATATCCATATTCCAATAAGGACGTTCTTTATCCATGGTGACTCCTTTGGGGAAATTATGAAAAAAATCTCTTCTGATTGATATGTATCGAGAATTCAAAAACGTACAATATACTTGGCAGAGTTTTTAATTCCAACCATCTTAATTTCCGTTAGATTCGCTACAACTTCTGGAAACTCCATTACATGTAATCATACATAATGGCATTTCAATACTTGATTTTGCAAAACTCACACCATTATTACCGTAAATGTAAAATACTGATATATATGCCAAAACGTGAAATTTTGGAGGAGCCTTACTGCAGACTGTTTTCATAAAAACACTAAATGTCTTTATTGAAACAAATACTGTTTCGGCAGGGACTTCTTGCTCGAAGGGTTTTCCCCATGGGGTGAAAAAAGAAACCATCTGAATCCAGTGCAGTCAAATCGATTTCAAAGCTTAATGGTTTACAGCACAGATACGAGTGGAAACAAGTAGCATAATCCAGTTATTCCTGGTCGGTTCATTTCTGCGTCTTCGTTATATCACGAGGGATAGTTGTGCCATCTGTTGGAATTTGCTCCCGCTTTTCATCCAAAACTTACGAAATATTCCCTCAAAAAACACAATTTGAGTTACCTCTTTCAATTTATCGGCAGGAAAATGTCTCTATTTTCGGCTCGATGCTATTTTGACGATACACAATTCCATTTCACACTGACCCGGTACAAATGCTTGTATACTTGACACTCATGGGTGGTTACTAACTTTTATTCTACAGGGGGGTTGACTTAATTAAAATACTCTAATACTAATATACATTCACAGTATTGAAGTACTGTTCTCGTATCTTGTCAGATAATTCAGTTGTCACCAAGCCGATTACATTTTTCAGGTGGAACCATAAATCTAAAGATGAATGCTTATAATATCAATTACATTGAAAAGAAAGTAATTGGTTGAAGATGGAATAAAATATTTTACAGGTCAAAATTATGGATGAAAGAGAAAAACGCATTTTTAAAAGCGCCAGAGAACTGTTTTTTAGATACGGATTTAAAAAGACCAGTCTCGATGAAATTATCAGCCATGCAAAAGTTGGAAAAGGAGCGATATATGAGTTTTTCAAAAATAAAGAGAAATTGTTTAAGTCTGTTGTAATAAAAGAATATGATAACTTATTCAACAGCCTAAACGAATTGATGGCTTCCGAAATCGATCCTGGTGAGAAGCTATTAATGTATGTTTACGCAAGAATTAAATACATTAAAGAGGTAATCGTTACACAAATTGCAGTTCGTGAAGTATTTGAGGAGTTAAAATCCACATATGACCAAATGTTTCCTATAAACATTAAAGAGGTGGAGATCCTTGGTAGTATTCTTGAACATGGGCAACGAAATAATATATTTAGGTTAGGAAATACTGAGGAATACGCAAAATTGATCTCGGAAATTATTCAGAGGTTCGAGATGTCGTGGATTAAAATGAAATCTAAAGAAGCTGAAAAGAAAATAGAATCGTTATTTAGACTTTTATTGGATGGTCTACTTGTTTGAAATACTTTGATTACTCTGGCAGATAGAAGTCATGAATTACGGCCTCATAATTTTTCAAAAATGAAGTAAGGATCACCGTTTAAAAACCTAATGCCAGTCTTTTCTGAAACTCTTAAGGTAACATGCTGCAATATTTAAGTTTATTTAGGATTGAAATATATCAGTTTGTTCTGTTTTTCACCCTCTATTCTTTTGCTGGATGGGTAATTGAGGTTATTTACAGATCAATTGCGCAGAAAAGATTTATCAATGCAGGGTTTCTTTTTGGAACCTTCGTACCTGTTTATGGTTTGGCCGCATGTTCAATAATTGCCTTAAGTCATGTTTTAAAGGATGAAAGTATTTATGTTCAAATATTTGTGTATGGAACGCTACCTACTGTGATTGAATTTTTCGTTGGCATACTGAGCGAAGTACTGTTTGGCTTAAAACTTTGGGATTATTCTGAAAATAAGTTTAATCTGATGGGTAGGATCTGCTTATCATTCTCTACGGGTTGGGCAATTCTTACCCTGGTTATGATCACTGTAGTTCATCCGGTTGTTTATAGATGGGTCGGTATATTTGATGAAAAGACAATGGCGATTACATCGGCTTTAATTGTTATCTATTTCACGGTTGATTTTGTGTTTTCCATGCTGCATTTAAAAGACTTTTCCCGAAGGATATCCTATTTGGTTTCAGACTATTTTTCACTTACCCATGCTGAGATTGAAAGGATATTAGGCTCATTTAACAGAATACTGGAGGCTTTCCCTGATCTTAATAAACAGCTTAACGAAGAAATTAATACGGTCTTAAAAAGACGGGTTGATATCTTCTTCAACACAATAAACCTTAAAATAAATGGAATAGTACAGGACCGAAAACCGGAAGAGAAAGAGTATGACGAAATTGCGAAGGATATACTCGATAATCCTAACTTTTTAAAGTTACAGAACTATTATCATCACGACTCATCCATTTTGGATCATGTAAAAAAAGTATCTTACCTCTCATACAGGATCGCAAAATATTTGAAACTCGATTATCGGTCCGCAATCAGGGGGGCCCTGTTACATGACTTTTTTCTCTATGACTGGAGAGATCACCATGAGCCCGAATTGGCAAAAGAGAAACTTCATGGATTTGCACATCCAAAAATAGCCTTAAAAAACTCAGAAGAGAATTTCAGTATCAATGAGATAGAAAAAGATATCATAATAAAGCATATGTGGCCCCTTACGCTTCGTCCTCCGAGATACAGGGAATCCTTTGTCGTGACATTCGCAGATAAATATGTCTCATCCAGGGAATTTATTAATAAATATAAAAAGAAGATCAAGTGATATCACAATCACAATTATGAGGGACTTGGCCGTAGCCTTTGAGGAGGCTGCATTTTCTGCTCAGTCACACAAGTATTGCCCGTGGAAAACTTTTCTGAGGCAAATTTGTTTTTTTTAACTAACAACAGGCCCAAACACCATTTCGGTAAAATATTTCAGGAGTTTTCATGATGGCTAGATTTTCAGAGTTTGTGGTCAGATTTAATAAGGACATAATACTGGTAACTCTTTGTATAACATTGATGTTTGGTTTTTTTTGAAGGACTTGATGATAAATGCGGACATTATAAGCTATTTCCCCAGGAGTGATCCTGCAGTAGACCTGTTCAACCAGATTGGAGAGAACTATGGAGGCAACTCATTAGCAATTATCGCAATCGGAACGGATGATATTTTCAATGCGGATACAATTGCGACTATCTATGATTTAACAACAAGGACCGCAGTTTTAGGAAATAGAAAAACTTGATAGAAAACTTTTCCCAAAAGATCTGGTTGCAGGTTAATTGGGAAAATATAAACGAAATATTGATCATATTCTGTGGCATTACCCACTCATATAAGTACAGAAAATAGTATCGGCAAACCAAAACCGTTATCCAACCCTATATCTGTTGATGTGGTCTGTAATCCACTAATCATACCAAATAAAGGTATTCAACCTTTTTCAATCTGGTAAACCAATATGAATAAAGGATCAGAATGACAGTAATATTTAACAACTTCCGTGGAGTTATTTCGACAACTTATCTGGGCATAAATACTCTATTCTGGGTATCACCCTTGTTTATCGTTACTTTTTTCAGGCTGATAATACCTTTTAAAAAATGGGGCATGTTTTGCGGCAGAATTGCCGTATTGATCGCTGAAAACTGGGTCTATTTTAATAACATAGGATTATTAGTGACTCGAAATATGGAATTCGAACTGGAAGGTATTGAAGAACTGGACCGGAAAGGATCGTATTTGGTGATTTCCAATCACCAATCCTGGATAGATATTCCGGTCCTTCAAAAGGTGTTTTACCATAAAATACCTTTTTTAAAATTTTTCTTAAAAAAAGAGCTCATCTGGGTCCCTTTTTTAGGTCAAGCTTGGTGGGCATTGGATTTTCCGTTTATGAAGCGATATTCACCTTCATTTCTGAAAAAAAATCCCCACTTAAAAGGGAAGGATTTCGAAATAACCAAAAAAGCCTGTGAAAAATTTAAAGATATGCCGGTCTCGGTGATGAATTTCATTGAAGGGACGCGATTTCGAAATGAAAAACATAAAAGACAAAAGTCTCCTTATAAAAACCTGTTAAGGCCGAAAGCCCATGGAATAAGCCTTGTTTTATCTACAATGGGGGATCAATTGGACTATATTTTGGATGTCACAATCTCTTATCCGTATGGGACCCAAGAGATTTGGTCCTTCCTCTGTGGTGATGTCAATAAAGTCCGGGTAAAGGTTCAAAAAATTCCAATATCAGGTGATATCCTATGTAACTATTCAGAAGACAGAGAAGACAGAATTAGGTTTCAAAAATGGTTGAATGGCCTCTGGGAAAAAAAGGACGAATATCTGGAAGGATTAAAAACCTAAGGAGGCCTTGATTCGCTTAAAATCAAATAATGCGGGCAGAAGTGCCGGATAAAATCAATTCATTTTTCACATCAATTCCATCCTTTTTGTCAAACCAAAAACATAAGTAAAACCAGATGTACAGATAAGAGCGAATCCTGCGATCAATTGCCAGCCCCAAAAATTTCCGGAACGGTCGGCAAGCTGTTTAACAAAACCGGCACTAGCATCGTTCGCCATTCCTTCTCCCTTGAAGGCCCAGTGGTCCTGGGCGCTGGTGTCCAGCCCCATGATTACGGCCTTTTCGATATTGGCGTCATCCATATGCTGGATCATGCCCTCGATATCTTTGGGAAAATTTCCGGCTTCACCCGAAAATGTTTGGCTTAGGTTTGCGGTGAGTAACCTGAAAATCGGATAAAGCGTACACTATTTGCTTTCTATTTTAATAGCACAATAGTGTTAGCAAGCTGTCATTGTATAGATCTTTCTAGTCTTTTCACCATAGACCGTATCCATTTATAG
>Ga0180009_10000458_pt1 | contig 57108 bp, 42 predicted proteins | sample OS_PC_MetaG_FD_123537 | JGI IMG/M metagenome (GOLD analysis project Ga0180009, IMG submission 123537) | Groundwater microbial communities from the Aspo Hard Rock Laboratory (HRL) deep subsurface site, Sweden - OS_PC_MetaG | ecosystem: Environmental > Aquatic > Deep subsurface > Groundwater... | reverse complement strand
GCGCGTACACCGGGCCGCTGGGCTCCCCGGTGCGGGCCACGTGGGGAGCGCCGCTCTCGGTGACCACCCAACCCTTGCCGGTGACTCCGGCGGCATCCAGCGCCGCCTGCAGGTCGTCCCGATGACTCAGCAGGCTGTCCGCGCCGACCTCGCTGTTGCCGGCGGAAAAGAGCGGATAGTGGTGGAAGCTCAGCACGTCGAAGTACGCCGCGCCCGTCTCGGGATGCTCCGCGGTTACGCTGCCGTCCGTGGGATTGTCAGTGTACCGAAGGATCGCCGACAGGAAGGTCGAGTAGCCGAGGCCTCCGGTGGCCACGCGCCCCGTGGGATCCACGGCATGCACCACCTCCCAGGTGACGCGCAGCATGCGCACGTAGTCATAAATGGAGCCGTTAAACCGCGGCAGCTCGCTCGCCAGCGGCGGCGCCGTGTCCCAGCCCAGAGTCACGTTCCAGTCCGACACCCAGTCCGGCTCGTTCCACACCTCCCAGATCCGCACCCAGGGATGATATCTCTCGACGGTCTGGTACACATAATTCGCCCAGTAGTTATCCGGGTTCACCGCGCCCCCCGCCAGCCAGATGGGCTCGTGCAGATTCGCCGGAATATAGTGCGCCAGCTCCCAGTCCTCCACCGACCCAGGCGCCGTGGAGTGCGCGCGAATGGGGCTCGTCAAAAACGCCACGTGGTTGCCGAGCCCGATGGACGCATACTCCTGCATATCCCCCAGCTCGATGTCGTATCCCCACTGATCCAGGTGCCGCTCCGGCAGCGACACCCGCGAAGAGTTGGCTCCCACCCGCCAAGCCAGCTCCGCATACAAAGGATCACCCCAGCTCGCATTCCGATGCCCAAAGTTCACCCCATACCGAAAGGCCCCCACCTCCGGCACCCCTCCATCCGGCCGCCCCGCATCCGACCCCACCCCACCATCCGACCCCACCCCTCCATCATCATCCGAACACCCCACCCCCAGCACCAACACCAAAATCAAACCAATTCGCAAAAACCAATTCATCGCTGTGCTCCACATGGGGACGTAGTTAGCCAATTCGCCTTTTCATCCACAGATTAGTGCATTTAACACAGCATTCCAAACCGTTGCGTCAATCACAACCCCATATGGGGGCTCCCGCGCCAAAAAAACAGTCGAATCTATCTAAATCATTGTCCTTTCGGCGCTTATAATCAGCCTAAGAAGCGAGTTGGCTAACGACGTCCCCATCCTCGTTCTGCTCGGGGGGACCCTTTTTGCATTCTGGGGCGCCGCTGGTATGGTGTTCGGTGGCGCGGGTGAAGCATTGATCCCTACCCGGCGTCGAAGAAGACAGCAGCGAATCCGGAGAACCCATGCAACACCGTCAAATCGCGCTGGATCGCCGCGCCGTCAGAGGTTTCGCCTGCCTGCTTGCGATGGGGATTGTGGGCTGTGGGGATCCGCCGCCCCGCACGGATGCGCCTCGGCAGGAAAGCGCACGCCCGGCCGCGAACCAAAGCGATGGGCCGGCGCGGCGGGCAGAGCCAGGGCCAACCAGACGCCGGGAGGACGCGGATCGTCCCGCGGTTCGGCGCCTGGCCTCGCGACCGGCGGCGCCTCGACCCGCACAAGCCCGCGTGGTGGTACCCACGGTAGCCGAGGCGAAGTTGCGCTATCCGTGGGCCCGGCGGCGCGCGGGGTATGAGTCGTTGGCGGCGCGATTTCCGGCACCCGCGGGGTTCACGCGGGTTCCGGTGAAGGCGGGCTCCTACGCGGACTGGCTGCGGCATCTGCCCATGCTGTCCAAGGGCACCGCCGTGCGGAGCTACGCGGGACAGATCCTCACAGGTGCCACAGCGGCGGCCCGGGCGGTCATCGATCTCGACGTGGGCAACCGCGATCTGCAGCAGTGCATGGACACCATCATGCGCATCCGGGGCGAGTACCTGTGGTGGCAGAAAAAAGCCGGGCACACCAAGTTCCGCTACGCCGGGGGCAGGTATTTCGGCTGGTCCCAGTACGCCCGGGGCATTCGCCCCAAGCGCAAAGGACGACGCATCGTGTACAAGCCCGGCTACCGCGCCGGCTACGGACGCAAGCACTTCCGGCGTTACCTGACCTTCATGTTCATGATGACCGGCACCATGCACAACACCCGGGAGCCCAATGTGAAGTTCGCCGATCTTGCCGCAGGACACTTCTTCATCCAACCGCCCCCGAGCCCCGGCGATCTCGGCCACGCCGTGGTTGTGCTGGACGTGGCCAAAAACGCGGCCGGTGAGGTGCGCGCGCTCATCGGTGAGGGGTACACCCCGGCTCAGGACTTCCACGTCACCAAAGCGCCCGGCGGGAGCGCCTGGTATCGCTTGTCAGCTTCGACCCCGGTACAGACGCCCCAGTGGTCCACACCGTTCAAATGGACCCAGTTTCGACGCTTCCGCTACTAACAAGGAGAACCCCTATGACCCCTCGTAAGATCGTGATCCTCGGCGCCACCCTGGCACTGCTCTTCGGCGTGTCCGACGCCCGGGCCGGCGGCAAGGGCGGTAAGATCGGCATCGGCGGTAAGGCTGGCAAAGGCACTGTGGTGGCCATCGAAACCAACCACGGCACCTTCCAGCTTAGGCTGTTCCGCAAGGAGGCTCCCAAAACCACGGCGAACTTCCTGCGATACGTCAAAAGCGGGTTCTACAAGGGCACGACCTTCCACCGGGTGATCTCCAACTTCATGATCCAGGGCGGCGGCTTGACCAAAAACATGGTCAAAAAACCGACCCGCGCGGCCATCCAAAACGAGGCCACCAATGGTCTGTCCAACCAGCGGTACACCGTGGCCATGGCGCGCACGGGCAATCCCCACTCGGCCACAGCGCAGTTCTTCGTCAACGTCAAAGACAACACCTTCCTGGACCACAAGGCCCCCCGGGGGCAGCTGTGGGGCTACTGCGTTTTTGCCAAGGTGATCTTGGGCACGACCGTCGTGGAGAAGATCCGCTTCGTGCCCACCGGCCAGGTGGGTGGTCGCCCCAACGTGCCCCTGCGCGCCGTGGTGATCAAGCGCGCCTACGTGGTCAAGTAGCCCCCACGCAGCCAATCCAGAGCGCCGTTGCGCTGCCGTTGAACAGTCCCTCAGGCGTCCCGTTCGATCAGATAACAGTGGTGAATCCGGCGGCTCCGGCGAAAGTCCTCGTCAATGGTCTGCCGGGTCTGGTCCTGCACCCGGAGCCCTCCCAGAGCCTCCTCGTCCAACTTGAACCTCCGGTAGTTGTTGGAAAACACCAGCACGCCATCAGGGGCCAGGCGCTCCGCGGCGAGGCGGATGAGCTCCACGTGGTCCCGCTGCACGTCGAAGGTGCGGTCGAGCTTTTTGGAGTTCGAGAACGTCGGTGGGTCCAGGAAAATGAGATCCCAGCGTTGCTGTTGCTCACCCAACCACGCCAGACAGTCGGCGCGCACAAGCTCGTGCCGACGCTCGTCCAGCCCATTCAGGGTCAGGTTCCGCCGGGCCCATCCCAGGTAGGTGTTGGAGAGATCCACGGTGGTGGTGCTGGCGGCGCCGCCCTTGCCCGCATACACCGACGCGGTGCCCGTGTAGCCAAACAGGTTGAGCACCCGCCTCCCGCGCGACATCTCCCCCAGGAGGCGCCGCACCAGCCGGTGGTCCAGAAAGAGCCCCGTATCGAGGTAGTCGGTAAAGTTCACCCAGAAACGGTGGCCCCACTCCCGCACGCGGTGGAAATCGCCGCCGTCGCCCAGCTTCACGTACTGGGCACGCCCCCGTTGGCGCTGCCGCACCTTGAAAAACACCTGGTCGGCGGGGAGGTCGAGCACCTCGGGCGTGAGCGCCAGGAGGTCGGCCAGCCGCTGTGCCGAGCGGGCCGGGTCCACGGTTTTGGGCGGCGCGTACTCCTGTACATGCACCCAGTCCTCATAGCGATCGATGGCCGCGGCATAGTCTGGCAGATCCGCGTCATAGAGCCGATAGCAGCTCACATCGTTTTTTCGCGCCCATTTGGCCAGGTGTTTGGCCCGTTTGCGCAGTCGACTCGCAAACCCCTGGGCGCCCGGATCCCGCTTCGCGGGCATCCAATGTTCGGACAGGCGGCTCGCCGCAGGGGGTTTGGGGACAGGGGCCCCGGGGAGCTCGATACGAAGCAGCTCGCACTCCAGGGCCCCGTTGTAAAGCGTGTCTCGCCTCGCCGGCTCCAGACCGAGGCTGCCCGCGAGCTGCTCGCTACCCGTGAGCACGCCGGCGCGCCAGCCCACGAACCGCTCCGTGAACACCGCGCCCAGGCTGTTGTAGAGCAACCGCAGCTCCCCCACCTCGCCAAGCCTCTCACCATAAGGCGGATTCACCGCCACCAGGCCCCCCGCCGTTTGACCGGGGGGCTCGCATCGGGCCAGCTCCCGCCGCTCGATATACACCCGCCCGGACATGCCCGCCGCCTCCACGGCCGCCAAAGCAACATTCACCGCAGACCGGTCCGCGTCATAGCCCACGATGGTCGGGCGGTTGTCCAACCCGGATTCGAATCGTTGCTCCGCCTCGGTTTTGAGCCGCAGCCACGTAGCGTTCTCGTGTCCCCGCCAGCCATGAAACCCAAACCGCTCCCGGTCCATGCCCGGCGCCCGATCCGTGGCCATCCAGGCCGCCTCGATGGGCAGGGTACCGCTGCCGCACATGGGGTCCACGAAGCCGCCCCCCGCCGCCGCCACCGCGGGCCAGTCCAGCAGGAGCAGCACCGCGGCCGCCAGGTTCTCTTTCAGCGGCGCGGCCACGCCCTGGGCCCGGTAGCCCCGGCGGTTCAGGGACGTGCCCGCGAGGTCCAGGCTCAACTCCGCCCAGGTGCCCTGCAGGTGCAGATGCACCGCCAGGTCCGGCGACCGCAGATCCACCGACGGTCGGCGTCCCACCGCGTCCCGAAACTGATCCACGATGCCGTCTTTGACCCGACGGGCCGCAAAGCCCGTGTGGCGCAGGGCCGCGTTCCGCCCCGTGGCGTGCACCGCGAGCGTGTCGTCCGGCCCCAGGTGCTCCTGCCAGTCGATCCCCCGCACTCCCGCGTAGAGCGCGTCGGCGTTCGGCGCCGGAAACTTCCCGATCTTCAGGAGCACCCGGCTGGCCAGGCGAGACCACAGACACACCCGATACGCTAGCTCCAGGTCCCCGCGAAAATCCACACCCGCCCGACCGGGCCTCAGGGACTGCGCGCCGAGCTCCGCCAGCTCCGATTGAAGCAGACCCGCCATGCCGAGGGGCACTGTGGCAAAGAGCTCGAGAACAGACATCGGCCCAGTCTACGCCGACGGGCGCCCGGGCGCCACGTCAGAGCGCACCCGAGATCCGCTGGACCTCAAACGCCGACAACGCCCCCCGGCACACCGCGCGTACCGATGCCTTGTCCATCATGGCGAGGCATTGCTGATACCAATCCTGCCCGGGGGCACTCACGAAACGCTGCCCCCACAGCGCCAGGGACGGCGACCCCGGCTTCGGCTCGAAGAACGCCCGGCGCAACCTGTCGGCCCGACGCAGGACCCACTGGTGCAGCACCTCACGCGGCTCGGGCTCGAAGCATTCCAGGTGCGTGGCGCCGAGCCGCGGCGCCTGCTGCCGGAGCACCCCGGCGGTGGGCAATGTGCTGGCGCGCAGTAGCCCGAGGGTCTGCCGGACCTCGGCCAGGGCGTTGTGCCGACCCACGCGACGGGCCGAGCCAAATAGGTGGTGTGTGACGATCTGTTGCAGCTCCAGAGCCGCCCGCCGGGGGCAAGCCGCCCGGGCCAGATGCCGGACCACAAGCTCATGGTGTTGCCAGCCCACCCGCTGCCGGACCCAAGGGTTCTCACAGAGCTGGCCGTACACCTCCCACAGGGGCGGCCGCGTTGTCGCGTCATTCATGATTCCAATCCTTTTGTGGTTGCCTCTTGTCAGGGGTTATCGACCAAAGGCGAGGGCGGTTGCGTAGAGGGGTTTCTTTTTTCCGGTGAGGGGGTTAGATAAATCCTTCTGTAGCCAACGACTTCGCCCGAGCCTCGAACCACTGGACATCGCCATGACCGACACGACCCTGACCCCACGCCCCGGCCCCGCGGACACCAAGCAGTACGACCCGGCCCTCATCGAGGAGCAGTGGTACCGCTGGTGGGATGAAAACCGCTTCTTCCACCCCGAGCCGTCGGACAAGAAGCCGCATACCATCATGATCCCGCTGCCCAACGTCACCGGGCTGCTGCATCTGGGTCACGCGCTGAACAACTCCATCCAGGACGCCATCACCCGCTGCCGCCGCATGCAGGGCTACGAGGCCCTGTGGCTGCCCGGCTGCGACCACGCGGGCATCGCCACCCAGTCCGTGGTGGAACGGCGCCTGCATGAAACAGAGGGAAAAACCCGTCACGACCTGGGCCGCGAAAAGCTCCTGGAGCTCATCTGGACCTGGAAGGACGAGTACATGGAACGCATCCTGGGGCAGCTCCGGCGCATGGGCGCCTCCTGCGATTGGGAGCGTACCAACTTTACCATGAGCCCCAAGCTGTCCCGGGCCGTGCGCGCGGTGTTCCTGGACTTCTTCCGCGAGGGGCTCATCTATCGCGGCAAGCGCCTCATCAACTGGTCGGTGGGCATCCAGACCGCCCTGTCCAACGACGAGCTCGAATACCACGACGTGGACACTTTCTTTTGGGACCTGCACTACCCCGTGGTGGGAGAGCCCGACCGGGTGATCACCGTGTCCACCACCCGACCCGAGACCATGCTCGGCGACACGGCCGTGGCGGTGCACCCGTCAGACAAACGGTACACGGACCTGGTGGGCAAGATGGTTTTGCTGCCCCTCATGGACCGGGAGATCCCCATCATCGCCGACGAGATCCTGCCCGACCCCGAAAAGGGCACCGGCGCGGTGAAGGTCACCCCGGCCCACGACTTCAACGACTACGAGTGCGGCAGGCGCCACGACCTCGCCCAGATCAACATCCTGAACCCCGACGGCACCCTGAACGAAAACGCCGGGGCCTATGCAGGGCTCGCGGCCACCACCGAGGGCCGGGACCGCGTCGTGGCGGACTTACAAGCCCTGGGACGCCTCGGCAAGATCGAGCCCCTCACCCACAGTGTGGCCCACTGCTACCGCTCCAACACCGTGGTGGAGCCCTACCTGTCGGACCAGTGGTTCGTCAAGATGGACACCCTGGTGGACCTGGCCCGCAAGTGCTTCGTGGACGACGGCCAGGTGCGCTTTTTCCCCGAGCGCCGCGGCGACGACTATCTGCGCTGGTTGGACTCCACGCCGGACTGGTGCATCTCCCGGCAGATCTGGTGGGGCCACCGCATCCCCATCTGGTACTGCACCGAGTGCCACCCGGAGATCGAATTGGGCCCGGCCGGAGAGCCCCTGCCCATTCCGTCGGCGGCCGTGCCCATCGTGCCGGCGACCTTCGAGATGGAAGACAAACCCGATCACTGTCCCCGCTGCGGCGGCACCCGGCTGGTGCAGGACCCCGATGTGCTGGACACGTGGTTCTCGTCGCAGATCTGGCCCATGTCCACCCTCGGCTGGCCGGACAAGACCGCCGACCTCGAGTACTTCTACCCCACCAACGTGCTCATCACCGCCCGGGACATCCTGGCGTTGTGGGTGGCGCGCATGATCATGATGGGCATGAAGTTCATGGACGGTGTAACGCCCTTCCACCACGTGTACATCCACGGCACCATCCTGGACGAGACGGGCAACATCATGTCCAAAAGCCGGGGCAATGGCTTTGACCCGGTGAAGGTGATCGACGGTGGCACCGACGAGATCAAGGGCAGGTTCAGCCCCGCCAAAGGCATCCCCATGCACCGCATGGAGCACTACAAGGTCTACGGCGCCGACGCCCTGCGCTACGGCATTCTGTCCCTGACCACCGGGCTGAACCAGTCGCTCAAGCTCAGCGTGAGTCGCACGCCTCGCGAAGATGAAAACGGCCTCAAGAGCTTCGACGTGGAGGTGCCCATTTTTGAAGAAGGGCGGCGCCTGGCCAACAAGCTCTGGCAGGCCTTCCGCGGGGTGATCCTGCCCAACACCGAGGGCCTCGGACCGCGGCCCCCGAGCGAGTCTCCCCACCCCGAGGACCGCTGGATCCTGAGCCGCCTGGGCGGCGCCGTGGCCGAGGTCACCGCCAACAACGAGATCTACTTCCTCGGTGAGACCTGCGATCGCCTGTACCACGTGTTCTGGGACGACTTCTGCTCCCGGTATCTCGAGGTGGTCAAACCGCGGCTGTGGAGCGACGATGTCGAGTCCAAGGTTCATGCCCAGCACACCATGCTGCGGGTGGCCGACGCTGTCCTGCGCATGCTGCACCCGCTCATGCCCTTTGTCACCGAGGCCCTGTGGCAGGAGCTTCGCCCGGCCCTCGTGGCCGCCGGCGCCGAGGCCGACCTGAGCGAGGCCCTCATCACCGCCGCCTGGCCCCGCGCGGAGGACTTCGTGGTGGACGCCGACCTCGAGGCCACCACCCGCCTGGTCCAGGAGATCACCTCGGCCATCAACTCCATCCGCGCCGCGACCCCGGGCGTGGACCCGGGCCAGCAGCTCCCGACGGTGATCCTCTGCGCCGAGAACCCCGACGACCTTGCGCCCCTCCGCCCGCTGTGGCCCGGCATTGCACGCCTGGCCAAGGTGGCCGAAGTCATGGAGGGCGACCTGGCCAACCCTCCCCCCAGGAGCGCCGCCGCCGTCGCCCCGCCCATTCGAATCTTCGTGCCCCTCGAAGGCCTCATCGACTTCGCCGCTGAGCGCGACCGCCTCGAAACAAAAATCCAAAAGCTCCAGAAGCAGGCCGCCGGCCTGGAGCGCAAGCTCTCCAACGAAAAATTCGTCGCCCGGGCCCCGGCCGAGGTCGTCGAAAAAGAGCGCGGCTGGCTCGAAGAGAGCCACCAGTCCATCGCCCTGCTGCAAGCCCAGATCGAACGCCTCTCAGACTGAGCCCCTTCGCCCCGCGCCAACGCCTCGATGCATTGACACCCACGCAGCCCCAAAGCAATACTGGCGCTGGAAATTTGCGTCCAATGGCACACGGCACAGTGAAAATTCTAGCCGTCCTGACCGTGATCACCCTGGCCGCCGGGGTCATGACCGGCGAGGTCGCCCAGGCCGGCAAGCGCGGCAAGCACGGCAAACGCGGCGCGGTCGTGGTGCCGGCGTGGGTCAAATCCATGACCACCAGAGACACCCCGGTACACGGCGCGCGCAGGCCGGACCTGGTGGTGGTGGAGTTCTCCGACTACGAATGCCCCTTTTGCACCCGGGCGCATGACAACATGCTCCGGGTGCTCAAAAAATACGGCAAACGCATCCGTTTCTACTACCGGCACTATCCACTGGACGCCGCCTGCAACACCACCTTGCGGTCGCCGATGCACCGCCACGCCTGCCTGGCGGCCCGGGCGGCCATCTGTGCCCACGCCCAGGGGCGGTTCTGGTCCTTTCACGATAAGCTCTACAGGCTCAAGGCGACGCTATCTCGCGCCGCCATCCTGGGGCTCGCCACGACGGTGAAGCTCGGGCGCCACAAGTTCCGGCGGTGCCTGATCTCTGCCCGAACCCGGCGCATTCTCCAGGCCGATCTCGCGGCCGGCAACCGCGCCAAGCTGACCGGCACTCCGACCTTCTATGCCGGTGGTCCCGACATCAAGCGATTCGAATTCAGCAGCCCCCGCATGAAGACCTTCGACAGCCTCTTCACCCTCCTGGACAGCCAGCGCAACAAGCCGCGACCGCGTTAGCCCCGATGCTGGTCATCTACGGTGGAGCTTTTGGAAGAGGCGGGTGGCGAGGTAGGAGATCTCGGTGACGCGGAAGAGCCGGGCGAGGGCGATGGTCAGGATGAGAAAAACCACGCCGAGGATCACGCAGATGGCCAGGGCGCCCAGGAGGCGCGAGTTGTCCAGGACGCGGAGCAGGAGCCAGCGCAGGCCCCAGAGGGCGGCGCCCAGAGGGATCGTCATGGCCAGGGCGCGGAACAGGGCGAGGTAGGTGGGCAGGCCGCGATTTTTCATGCGGTAGTTCCAAACGCTGTACAGGAGCGCGGCCTGGAGAAAGCCGCTGATGGTCACACCAAGGGCGACGCCGAGACCGCCGAGCCACCGGGTCAACAGCCAGTACACCGGGATGGAGAGGGCCACGGCGATGGAGCCGAAGAGGGCCGGGAGCCAGGTGGAGCGGGTGGCGTAGAACCCCCGGACCACGAGATTCACCGCCGCCATGGCAAAAGCGCCGGCGAGGAAGATGCGGAGCATGGCGGTGGTGGTGACCACGGCCGCGTGATCAAAGGCGCCGCGCTTGAATAACACCACCACGGTCTCGTGGGCCGCGACGATCATGAGCACCGAGGCCGGAATGGCCAGGCAAAGGTAGCGACGGATGGTGTGGTTCAGGGTCTCGAGCATCTCGGGGATATCGCCCCGGGCGTAGAGGCGCGCGAGAAAGGGGAACGAGGCCACACCCGCGGCCTGCCCAAAGAGCGCCACCAGCATGAGATCCACGCGCAGGGCGTAGTTCAGCGAGGCCACGGTGCCCTGGCCGAGCAGGGAGCCGAAGAACTTGAAGAAGAACTCCATGGAGAAGGTCATGGAGAGCCCCAGCACCAGCGGGAAGGTCAACCACAGGAAGGCGCGGAAGTCCGGGAGTGAAACATTGAAGTTAGGGCGCAACCGCATGCCCGCGTCCCGGGCGCCGATCCACTGCAGCACAAACTGTCCGGCGAAGGCGCCCATGAGCACGCCCCAGGCGAAGCCTTCGATGCCGAGCCGCTCTGAGAGGGCCACCCCGCCGCCAATGATGCCGAGGTTGTAGATGAGCGGAGCGAGGGCGGGCAGCAGGAACCTGCCCTTGGCGTACTGCACGGCCATGAAAATGCCGCCGGCGAAAAACATGATCTGGGCGGGCAGGATGATCCGGGTCATGTGGATGGCCTTGGCCAGGGTCGCCGGATCGTCGGAGATGCCCGGCGCCACCCAGCCCACCAGGGTCGGGGCGGCCCACATGGCCAGGGCCGTGAGCACCGCCAGCACCGCCAGACACACGGTGAGCACCACCGAGAGCACCCGCCAGCCCTCGTCTTGGCGACCGGCCTCGAGATGGGTGGCGAAGATGGGGATGAAGGTCACAGACAGGAACCCGCCGGCCACCACGTGGTTCAGCATGTCGGGGATCTGGAACGCGATGGTGTACGCGTCCACATCACTGCCCGCGCCACCCACGTAGGCGATGTAGGATTGCCGCAGCTGGCCCAGCACCCGGGACAGGAACACCGAGCCCATGACGATCAGCGACGCGATGCCAATCCTCCGGCTCATGGAACCGCCGGTGGAGACGTTGGCTTTTGCCGGGCTATCAGACGTTTCGTCTGGCATGGGCTAGCGTCCGCTTAAGATGCGCGCGGCCTCAGGAGTGTAGATATCGGAGGCCTCGTGGATGACCAGCGGCTGGTCCAACACCAGCGGGTCTGAGACACCCTTGCGGCCCTGCACCAACACCCGTCGGGCCGGACGATCCGCGCGGGGATACACCGGCCGCATGCGCACGGGACGCAGGCCGTGATGTGTCATGTTCTCACAGACCTCCACCACGCGGTCGGCCGGGTAGATCACCGAGAACCGGCCCCGGGGGCGAAGCAAGCGGGCTGCACAGGCCACCAGCACCGGGAGGGAGACCTCCAGCTCCATGTTGGCGACGGCCTTCTCCGGGTCCGGGCTCTGCCGCCCGGTGCCCGCGGGATGGAAGGGCGGATTCGAAACCACCCGCTCCACGCTCGCCCCTTCAACGAGTCCCTTGAGCCGCCGCAGATCCGCCTCCACGACGTCAACCCGCGGCGCGAAGCCATTCTCCCGGACGTTGGCGCGACACACGCCGGCGAGCCGGGCCTGGAGCTCCACCAGGATCACCCGGGCCGCCGGGAGCTGCGCCGCGAGGGCGAGCCCCACCACCCCGCAACCCGCGCCGAGATCCACGATCGCCCCTTGCCAGCCCGGATCCGCCCCCCGGGCGAAGTCGGCGAGCAGCAGCGCGTCCACCGAGAAGCGATAGCCCTGCTCCGGCTGCCAGAGGGCCAATCGACCGCGCAGGGCTTCGTCCCGCACACATCCGTCGAGGGGGTCGGCGCCCGCCTCCGCAGTCGATCCGGGCCCGGTTGAACCCGGGATGTGATCTGGGATTTCGATCGCTCCCTGCCGCAAAACCTTGAGCTCTCCCGACGGGCTCACCGCCACCACCGTGGAGGGCGAACCCCCTGCCGACGGGCCGCCGTCCACCGCCAGATCCACGCCAGGGAGGTGCTGCGCCACCTGATCAACGGTCTCTGCCGGTGGTTCGCCGGTGCGATTGGCGCTCGTGGCCACCAGCGGCGCATCAAGGCGCCCCGCCAGCTCCGTCGCCACCCGATTCCCGGAGCAGCGTACGCCGACGCCGTGCGGACCCACCAACGGCTCGGGCAGGCCTTCCCGCGCGGGCAGCACCAGGGTGAGAGGCCCGGGCCAGTGGCGATCCATCAGCCTCTGAGCCGCCTCAGGAATGTGCTCCACCAGGGTGGCCACGTGCTCCCGGCTCGGCAGGATCAACGGCAGCGGCGCCAGGGGAGCGCGCCCCTTGAGCGCCAAGAGCCGCGCCAGAGCCTCAGGTTGCCAGATGTCTGCGGCCACGCCGTAGAAAGTCTCCGTGGGATAGGCCACGAGCCCGCCCGCTCGCAAGACCTCCGCGGCCCGCTCCAAACCCGCAGCGCTGGCATCCACCCGCTCCATGGCTCAGGGTTTGTCCGCCGGGCCTGGTCGCCGGACTGCAGGCCTACGCGCCCGGGAGGGGGGCGCCGTGAACGAACGCGCCCGGGAGGGGGGCGCCGTGAACGAACGCGCCCGGGGTCTGCTACCGGAGCGCGCCCGTCGGGCCGCCTGGGGACCGCCCCCCCGAAACCATCCCGGGTACAAGCGCTGGGAACCCAACATCTGCAGCTCCTGGGCCTCCCGGGGCCGCGACCTGGCCACTTTGAAATCCGCGGGCGCCGCGATCGCCAGGGGCTTGCCCACCTCCACCACGGCTCCATCAAACGTGCCGGCAATCGTCACGGTGCGGCCGGCTTTGGGGGCCGACACCGCGTAGGTCACTCGGAGTGTCAAAACTGCGCCGGTGGCCTTGTCCAGCACGGCCTCGCCTTCGATGCCCAGGGCCTTGAGCCGACTCCGCCAGGCCCGCCGCCCGGTGTATGACAACGCGAGGCCCCGGCCCCGGGAGAGCTTGTATCGGCTCGCCGGCCGGCCAACCACGGTGATCTCCCCCGCGGGGGTTACGACCAGATGGCCTTGGAGCAGCTCGATGATGGCCGCGCCCGCGCCCCAGATATGCTCCGACCGCCGACGGGCTTCTGCGGGTTCCTCGGTGAACTTCAAAAACCGCTGGTAGCGGTGACGAAAGTAGGTTTCTTCGCCGATGCGGTAGAACTCCACCCCATATTCGAGGGAGTTGTCCTGGCGGCCGTAGCAGTCGGACTTGCCCGCGCAGCGGAGCTCGTACCGATCCTCGAAGGAGCGATCGGGCTGCCCGTCCAAGGTGACCCGCACCCGATGGAGCGCCCGGTAGCGATGGGCGCCCAGCAACCCGTGGGCGGTGGCATGATTCATCCGCAGGGCCGCCAGGCGCGAGCCAATGGATCGGGCATGGTTGGCCGGTTCAAAGGCCTGGCCAGCGCTTCTCTCCGAGCTTGGTGATCGGCCGCAGGCGACCACGAGCAGGCACCCGATGGCCAACAGAACTCTTGGGGGGTCTCGACGCACGGTCACAGAAAACCACATCCGGTACGAGTGTCAAGCAATCGCCTGGCCAGCCTACCCCCCGTGGACCGACGAACTCCCCTCACCCATACAATGTTGCCGCCACATTGGCGCCACATTATATTCGCACCTGATACCCCAGGGTGGCGGTCCAGGGTAACACAGTGCGTCGCGGGGTCTGCGGTCTCAACTTCCCGGCAGGCAGACGCAAGCAAGATAAACCTCTTGAATGACGTCGTTTTTTGCATATTCTGCGCCCTGACGTGACCCTGGGCATACGCCTTGCACGCCCGAGGGGGTCGCCTCACCGGCGAGAGGAGCACCACGATGCAACTCACACGGCTCCCTGAAGAACGTAACCTGGCGATCGTACTGAATAAAAACGCAAAAAGCGTCACCCGGTCAACCCAGCGGCTCATCCAGCGGCTGCACCCCGAAGCCGACGTGTTCATCAGCGAGAGTGCCGAACATGGCACCGAGATCGCCCATAAAATCGTCGATATGGGCTATCAGACGGTGGCCACCGGCGGCGGGGACGGCACCTTTGTACAGTGCCTATCGGACGTATACAACTACTGCGAATCCAAGCCCGGCACCTGCGAGCCGCCCCGTTTCTTCGTGCTCAAGCTCGGCACGGGCAACGCCATCGCCTCAGCCTTCGGCGCCTCGGCACCCACCCGCGTGGGGCTGCGCCGGGACCTCGAGCGCGCCCGGCGATCCGCCTTCTCGCGCCCCCTGCCCGTACTGTCGGTGGAAGGCAAGCTGTCGCCCTTCGCGGGATGCGGCCTCGACGCCCACGTCCAAGCGGACTACTACGCCAGCCGAGCCATGTTGCTCAAATCACCGTTCAAGGCCCTCGCCATGGGTGGCCCGGGCTACGCCATCAGCGTGGGCTCCCGCACCTTGCCGCGCTACCTGCTCAAAAAGAAGCAGGAGATCGTGGTCCGCAACATCGGCGGACCCGCCTATCGCATCCGGCACCGGGGCCGGCTCTTGGAGCGCGTGGAGACGGGCGACGAGATCTACCGCGGCGTGATCACCATCGCCACGGCTTCCACCATCCCTTACACGGGGCTCAACATGCGGCTGTTCCCCTACGCCCGGATGCGGGACGACAAGTTCCAGTTCCGTGTTTCTGACGCCAGCGCCATGGAGACTCTCTTCGCCTTGCCACGCATCTGGAAGGGCACCTACGAGAGCCCCACCATCGAAGATTTCCTGGCCGACCGCATCGAGATCCGCTCGGCCGACGGGCGACAACTGCCCCTGCAGATCGGCGGCGACCTCGCCGGCACCCGGGATTGCATCGAGATCGCCCTGTCCGACGCCCAGGTGGCAATGGCCGCGTAACCCGCTGTCGCATCGCCCGACCTCTCGTCAAAATACAGCTGGAATGTTTCCCCCACTCCGCCGGTTACCAGGGCAGTACGTAAAGCGGCAAAACCGCATCATAGCAACGCTTCCCCGGTCTTGCATCCCGCATGGGGCTGTGCAAGGATAGCCGGACATCCACGGGAGGATCCCCATGGCAGACGCTCGCAGGGCAGTGGAAAAGAAAACCGCATCATCGGCCGTCACCATCGGCGTCATCGTCATGATTGTGATCTTCGCCGGTCAGATGCTGAGCCAGTTCACCTATAAGAGCTATGGTTTCGGCACCACCTGGCCCGCGCTGATCATCGGCGTCGGCATCGCCTTTGTGCTCGGCGGCCTCTTGGAGATGGGCTTGGGCATCATGGCCGTCTTCGGCCTGTGGCTCGCCCACAACATGAAGTGGGTGGCGTTCTGGGACTACTGGCCCTTTTTCATCCTGCTCGTAGCGGTGCTGGTAGCAGTGGGCTACCTCCGCGCACGCTCGGCATCCGACAATGAAAAATGACGCCCTGACGGGCTTTGACAGGAGACTCAACTGATGGCAGTTCTCGATTATCTCATCCCCGGGTATAAGGGCTATCGTCAGCGGGACGACTCCCGCCAGAGCGACAAGCTCTTCCGGGACTATTTATCGAAGGAGCTCGCAGCCGAATCCACCCGCCTCGAGCAGGCCAAGGTGGAGATCGCCAGCTCGGGCAACCTGGCCGCGTTGAACCCGGCGGACCAGGCCACCAAGCTCATGATCAAGGTGCGGGACCGTCTGCGATTTGCCAACTACGGCTTCCAGTCGGGCCTGTTCGGCTCCGCCGGAGAGACCGAGATGGTCCTCAAGGTCGAGGAGTACGACAAAGGGCTCGTCGACGACAAAGACTCCGTTCGCACCCAGGTGCAGGAGATTGAAAACGTGCTCATGGAAGAGGGCAATGTGACGCCGGAGTTCAAGAAACTCGGCCGCCTCCTGCGTGAGTTCGACGAGAAGCTGAATCAACGCGAAGCGATCATTCGCGGCAACGTATAGCTGCCCCGCCGGGCGACGAGGGGCGAGCGGGCAGCACCGTAGCGCTCTGAAGGATGGAGAACCATGGCCCTGATCGATGTCATCGAATTTCACGACGAAACCGGCGAACAGATCGTCCAGCGCTTTCCCCAGAGCGGGGCGGCCGACGTGCGCATGGGCAGCCAGCTCGTTGTGCGCGAATCGCAGGTCTGCATCTTCTACCGCGGCGGACAGGCGCTGGACACCTTTGGCCCCGGCCGCCACACCCTGGCCACGGCGAACCTGCCGCTGCTGGGCGCGCTGGTCAAGCTGCCCTTTGGTGGCGATACGCCCTTCAAGGCTGAGTGCTTCTTCGTCAACTTAAAGACCTTCATGAACAAAAAGTGGGGCACCAAGGAGCCCATCACTTTCCGAGACTCGGTGCTCAAGGTGGTTCGGCTGCGCGCCTTCGGGATCATGAGCTACAAGATCTCCGACCCACAGCTCTTTTTGAATAAAGTCGTCGGCACCGCCGGCTCGTACAACACCTCCCAGGTCAACGACTTCATCCGCAACATGGTGGTCGGTCGCCTCACCGACGTGCTCGGCGAGAACCTCAAGACACTGCTGGACCTCGCGGCGATGTACGATGAGGTCGGCATCGCCACCAAGGCCCGGACCTCCGAGGACTTCGCCAAGTACGGCTTCGAGCTCGAGGACCTGGTCATCAACGCCATCACCCCGCCCCCGGAGGTGCAGGCCAAGATCGACGAGCGCAGCGGGCTGGGCCTCTTCGAGGACGCCATGCCGGCCCTGCAGCAGCAGCAGGCGGCCTACGCCATGCGCGACGTGGCCAACAACCCGGGCGCCGGCGGCGTGGCCGCCCAGGGCATGGGAATGGGCATGGGGCTCGGCATGGGCTTCATGATGCCGGGCATGATCGGCGGCGCCATGCAGCCCATGCAGCAACAGCAGATGCAGCAGCAGCAGATGCAACAGCAGCACTCGCAGCAACAGCAGATGCCGCCCCAACAGATGGCGGCGGGTGTCGCGGCGGCTCAACCCATGCAGGCCCCGGCCGGGACGCCCTGCACCAACTGCCAGCAGCCCGTGCCCACTGGTTTCAAATTCTGCCCGGGATGTGGCAGCCCCCAGGCGGCTCCGCAGCCCCAGGGTGTGGCGTGCGTCAAGTGTCAGGCCTCCATTGCGGCCGGCACCAAGTTCTGTCCGTCCTGCGGCTCGCCCCAGGAAGTGACCTGCGGCAACTGCGGCCAGGCAGTCATTGGCGGGTCCAAGTTCTGCGCGAACTGCGGCACACCGACTCAGACGGCCTAGCTGACTTGGCGCAACGGCTCCTGGACCGTCTAGCGTCGTACCTCTAGCCCCCCCAGGAGCAGCCGTGACGCGCTCCGAACGCTCATCGATCCCCGGCTGGCGGCGCTTCATCGAGTCCCGCTTCGACCGGGAGTTCCTTCAGAAGATCCAGGCCCTGCCCACCCGGCAGAACGAGTACGGCTACGATCCCTTCGGCTTCCACCGGGACGAGGCCATCGCAGGCATCTATCTGGCGCACCTCATGTACCGGTACTATTTCCGGGCCGAGGTCGCCGGCGTGGAGAACGTGCCCCGGGGGCGGGCGCTGCTCATCTCCAACCACTCGGGACAGCTGCCCTTCGACGGTCTGGTCATTGGCGCGTCCATGCTGTTTGCCAAGGATCCACCGCGGATCGTGCGCAGCATGATTGATCACTTTGTGCCCACCCTGCCCTATGTGGGGGCCACCCTCACCCGCTGGGGACAGATCATCGGCACCCCGGAAAATTGTCGGCACCTTCTGAACGACGAGGAGGTCATCGTGGTCTTCCCCGAGGGCGCCCGCGGGGTCTCCAAGCCCTTCTCCAAGCGCTATCAGCTCCAGGAGTTCGGCATGGGCTTCATGCGCCTCGCCCTGGAAACAAACACGCCCATCGTGCCCGTGGCAGTCATCGGCGCGGAGGAGCAGGCGCCCTGCTTCAACATCAAACCCCTGGCCCGGCTCATGGGCATTCCGGCCTTCCCCATGATGCCCTTCCCGCCGTTTTTCCCGGCCGTGCCCCTGCCCACGAAGTACCGCGTGTACTTCGGAGAGGCCATGTACTTTGCCGGAGATCCCGACCAGGATGACGAGGAGCTGCGACCCGCGGTAACCCAGGTGCGAAACACCATCCAGTCCATGATCCACCTCGGGCTCAAGGCCCGCAAGCACGTGTTCTGGTAAGCGCCCCATGGCCGACGCCAAACAACGAATCGTCATCACGGGCATCGCCGGGCGCCTGGGTCGATTGCTGGCCAAGCGGCTGCACCGCACCGGGACCCTCGAGATCATCGGCATCGACCGCCGCCCCTTCGAGGACAAGCCCGCCGACGTGGTGCACAAGCGCGTGGACATCCGGTCCAAGCGCACCCGGGACGTGTTTCGCACCCAGCCCATCTCGGCATTGGTGCACCTGGGGCTCATGCACGACCCGCGGCGTTCCAACCGCACCCACCATCAGTGGAACGTGGTTGGCACCCAGCACCTGCTGGAGTATTGCATGCACTTCCGGGTGCCCAAGGTGATCGTGGTCTCCTCGACGTCGGTGTATGGCCCACGCCCGGAGAACCCGCAGTTTTTGACCGAGGACTCGCCCCTGCTCGCGGCCCAGGACGACCCCGGCGCCCTGTCCCTGGTGGAGGCAGACATGCTGGCCAGCTCCTTTTTCTGGAAGTACCGCGAGGGCGAGACGGTGATCCTCCGACCCGTGCACATCCTCGGGCAGGTGGCCAACGCGGCCTCCAACTATCTGCGTATGGATCGGATCCCAGTGCTTATGGGCTATGACCCGATGATGCAGGTCATCCACGAAGCGGACGTGGTGGAGGCGGTGTGCGCGGCCCTGGAGCCGGGGGTGCGGGGCATCTACAACGTGGTGGGTCCCGGCGAGGTGCCCATCTCGGTTCTCATCCGTGAGGCGGGCCGGCCCACCTTTCCCATTCCCCACCTGGCCGCGCCCTTCGTAGCAAAGCTCTTTTGGAACCTCGGGTTGGCTCCCTTCCGGGGCACCGAGCTCAATCACCTGCGCTATGTATGCATGGTAGACGGCTCCCGGGCCCGGGAGGAGCTCGGCTTCCGGGCCACCCGCACCATCAAAGAGGCCGTGCACGCGGCCCTCGATGACACGTACTGAGCTCGGATCTCCTCGAGATCCGGAAACCCCGGATCCCCTGCGAAGTGTGACAGATCCTTCACACCCGCCCCCGGGCCGACCGTGAACATCCATTGACACCCGGCTCAGCCGGATCCCCAATGCACGCCCAAAAGCAAAAAAACCGGGCTCGACTGACCCCGCTTAACCGGCTATGATCGTTCCGTGTCCAGGTATATACGTCCCGGAGCGGCAGGATAATCCCTGCGGAAACGACACTGAGCGCAAAGTGGCCCGAGACTTGCAGTCGAACACTCTGGAAAAACCACCTGGCTGGAGGAAGCCATGAAACGCATTACGATTACGCTCGCTACTGTCATTGCCATGACTCTCCCCGCCGCTGGTTGCTGGTGGGCCTACTGTGAGGACGACCCCACCTGCGAGGAGACGCTCTGGGTGGACGCCGATGATCTCATCTACTGGTGCGATTGTGACGGTGCCAACTGCCGCCCCTGGACGTGTACCCAGGACAGCGAGTGCGACGAGTACTCGTATTGTGACGATGCCGTGGGCCAGTGCCGCGACAGCTACATCTGCGTAGACGATTGGGACTGTCCCTCGGGCACCAACTGCGACCCGGCCCGGGGCATTTGTACCGACGACACCGAGGTGTGCACGGACAACAACGACTGCCCCCTCGACTCGCACTGCGACCCGGCCACGGCCCGCTGCGTTCCGGACTCCGTGGGGGACTGCACCGAGCGGGCGAACTGCACCGGCTCGGACATCTGCGTGAGCGGACAGTGCGTGCCCGGACCTTCGAGCTGCGAAGACAACGCCGAGTGCGGCGACGGCGCCTACTGCGAAGGCGGGACTTGTCACTCCAGCGGGCTGTGCACCGACAGCACGGACTGCACCGACGCCGCCGCGCCCATCTGCGACTCCCGGGGCTCCTGCGTGCCGGACAACGGCCCCGAGTGCCAGCACAACGCCGACTGTGGCGCCGGCGAGCGCTGCGTCAACGGCCAGTGCGACGCCATTCCCGGCCCCGGCCCCGGTGACATCTGTCAATTCGACGAGCAGTGCGAGGGCGGCCTCTGCATCGACGGCACGTGCCAGGCGCCCTGCACCGACGTGAGCGAGTGCGGCACGGGCCAGGACTGCGTCGACAACCACTGCCAGGTCGTCGAGACTCCCGGATCCGCCTGTGTGCTGAACACCGACTGCGGCGCCGGTGAGGTCTGTGTCGACGGCAACTGCCTCGGCGGCTGTCTCCTGGACACCGACTGCGCCAACCCGGGCGACCGCTGCGACGCCGGCATCTGCGTGGCGGACGTCACGGCCACCCCCGAGTGCATCAACAACTCCGGGTGCAACGGCATCGAAGAGTGTGTGGACGGCGTCTGCCGCACCCCCTGCGCCGGTAACCCCGACTGCGCCGCCTGCGGCATGCCGGTCTGCCACCTCACCTACTGCTACGACGCGGTGCCCGAGTGCTTCACGGCCGTACAGTGCGCCGCGGGCGAGAAGTGCGCCGACTCCCAGTGCGTGCCTGAGTAAGGCAGCGCAGCGGGGAGGCCACTAACCCCCCAGTACCCCAATCCTTCCCGAGGCCCGGCCACCCGCCGGGCCTCGGCCTTTTTGGGCACCTTGTTTCCCCGAATCGAAGACCTATGGTATAGGGACCGGGCTAATCCAAGGGAGTGTCTCAGACCATGATGAAGGTCCTGACCGCGTTATTCGGCACCAAGCACGAACGGGAGATGAAAAAGCTCGTTCCCCTCGTAGACCAGATCAACCGCCAGGAGGCGGCGACCCAGAAGCTGTCCGACCACCAGCTGGGGGCGCGCCTCAGCGAGTTCCGGGAGAAACTGGACGCCGAATCCGACGACAAGCGCCGTAAGGCCATGCTCGATGACCTCCTGGTAGAGAGCTTCGCCATCACCCGGGAAGCCGCCGTCCGCACCATCGGCCAAAGACACTACGACGTGCAGTTGGTGGGCGGCATTGTGCTGCACCAGGGCAAGATCGCCGAGATGAAGACCGGCGAGGGCAAAACCCTCGTGGCCACCCTGCCCCTGGTGCTCAACGCCCTGGAGGGCCGCGGCGCCCAGCTGGTCACCGTGAACGACTACCTGGCCAAGCGCGACGCCGAGTGGATGGGGCAGATCTACAACTTTCTGGGGCTAAGCGTCGGCGTCATCCTGCATGACCTCAGCGACCGCCAACGCCAGAAAGCATACCGCTCCAATATCACCTACGGCACCAACAACGAGTTCGGCTTCGACTACCTGCGGGACAACATGAAGGAGTCCATCGAGCGGTACGTACAGCAGGAGCTGCACTACGCCATCGTGGACGAGGTGGACTCCATCCTCATCGACGAGGCCCGTACACCGCTGATCATCTCCGGCCCGGCCGAGCAGGCCGCGGACCTTTATCTCAAGGTGAACGCGCTCATCCCGTCCCTCAAAAAGGACGTGGACTACTCGGTGGACGAAAAGGCCCACTCCGCCATGCTCACCGACGACGGCGTGGAGAAAGTGGAGCTACGGCTGGGCATCGGCAACCTCTACGACCCGCGCAACCTGGACTGGCTGCACCATGTCAACACCGCCCTAAAGGCCCACACCCTCTACAAGCGGGACGTGAACTACCTCATCGAGGAGGGCAAGGTCATCATCATCGACGAGTTCACCGGGCGCAAAATGGAGGGCCGCCGCTGGTCCGACGGACTGCACCAGGCCGTGGAAGCCAAGGAGAACCTCAAGATCGAGGAAGAGAACCAGACCCTGGCCACGGTGACCTTCCAGAACTACTTCCGCATGTACAACAAGCTCGCAGGCATGACGGGCACCGCGGATACCGAGGCGGAGGAGTTCCACAAAATCTACAAGCTGGACTGCGTGGTGATCCCGACCAACGTACCCTGCACACGGGTCGACTCCGACGACACCATCTACAAGTCTGAGAAGGGCAAGCTCAAATCCATCGTGGAGGAGCTCCGGGACTGCCAGGAGCGGGGCCAGCCCACCCTGGTGGGAACCATCAGCGTGGAAAAGACCGAGGTCATCTCCAAGCTCTTGAAGCACGCCAAAATCGAGCACGAGGTGTTAAACGCCAAAAACCACAGCCGGGAGGCGGTCATCGTGGCCCAGGCCGGACGGCCGGGATCCATCACCATCTCCACGAACATGGCCGGCCGCGGCACGGACATCCACCTGGGCGGAAACCCCGAGTACATGGCCAAGGATGAGGTAAACCCCATCGCCCAGCCGGAGAAGTACGCCGAGGTGCTCGAGAAGTTCAAAAAGAAGTGCGCCAAAGACAAGCAGCGCGTCCTGGACGCCGGTGGGCTGCACATCGTCGGCACGGAACGCCACGAGAGCCGCCGCATCGACAACCAGCTCCGGGGCCGCGCCGGCCGCCAGGGGGACCCGGGGAGCTCGCGGTTCTTTCTGAGCCTCGAAGACGACCTCATGCGCATCTTCGGCGGGGAGCGGCTGCGGGGCATGATGGATCGCCTGGGCATGGCCGAGGACGAGCCCATCGAGCACCGCTGGGTGAACAAGGCCATCGAGGGTTCCCAGCGCAAGGTGGAGGGGCAGAACTTCGACATCCGCAAAAACCTGCTTGAGTACGACAACGTCATGAACCTGCAGCGCAAGTCTATCTACGGCCTGCGAAAGCAGGTCCTCGAGGGGCGCTACGTCAGGGAGCTGACCGACGAGGAGATAAAAGCGGGCAAGGTGGCTGAGATCCCCACCAAAAGCGGCGAGTGGACCGTGGAGAAGCTGTCCGAAAAGGTGGAGCCCCGGGTGCAGACCATCGTGGACCACTTCTTCAAAAAAGGGAGTGTGCAGGTCGAGGCCGAGGCCGAGAACGAGGCCGAGGCCGAGGCCGAGGACGCAGGGGAGGCGGGCGAGACCGCCGAGCGCGGTAGCACCGAGGTGGTCAAGGAGATCAACCCCGAGCGGGTCACCAATGAGCTCTACCGATACTTCGGCGCCATGGTGGATCTGAGGCGACATCGCCGCAGCAGCGAGGCCTGCGTCAAAGAGGCCACCCGGTTCGTCTCGGAGTCCCTGGTGCAGCAGCGAGAGCGGATCCTGGATCTGGCCGAGGAGCTGTTGCTGAACCTCATCGACGAGTTCTGCCCCGCGACCCAGCACAGCGAGAAGTGGGACCCCGACGCCCTGCTCGACCAGGTGAAGGAGACCTTCGGCTTCAAGCCCGACCTCAAGAACAACGAAACTGATCGGGAGCTCATGGCGGAGAAGCTGTGGGAGCAGGTGGAGGCCTCCATGGAGAAGCGCGAGGAAGACATGGGCCCCATCGCCTTCCTCTACTTCTCCCGCCACTTTTACCTGGACGAGATCGACGACCAGTGGATCGAGCACCTAAAGGCCATGGACCACCTGCGCGAGGGCATCGGCCTGCGTGGTTATGCCCAGCGGGATCCCAAACTGGAGTACAAACGCGAGGGATTCGACCGCTTCTCGGAGATGGCCGCCCGCATAAAGAAGAACGTTGCATCCAAGATCTTCCGGGTCCAGGTGGAACGGGAAGAAGAAGAGCTGCCGGAGTTCGAGCACAAAAAGCGCCGCATGCAGATGCAGCACGCCTCGGGCGGCTCCCTGGGAAGCTCCCCGGAGCAGCAGGCCCAGCGCCGACCCAAGACCGTGCGCCGCCGAGCCCGCAAGGTCCAACGCAACGAGCCGTGCCCCTGCGGCAGCGGTAAAAAATACAAGCAGTGTCACCTGGCCAAAGACGAAGAGTCCGCCCGCAAGGGCGAAGAGCCCGAATGGCTGCGAGACGCGAGCTAAAACAGGATTCGCTTGATTGCGATCCTGCGCGAATTCCGGCGTCAGCCGCTCCGGTGCGTGCTCACGTACCAGAGTACGCTCCGCGCGCTCCTCACGACTTCCTTGGCCTTCGCTGGTCTCACAACCAAGCGAATCCTGTTTAAGTAGCCCGTATCGGGGAACAAGAATCCCCGTATCGTTCTGAAAATCCCGTCCCCGCCTCGTTCTGAAAATCCCGCCTACGTCTCATTCTGAAAATCCCGCCTACGTAACAGCGAACGCAGCCCCCGGGGCCGAGTTCCCTGCAGCCGCTCTCTCAGCGTCCTGCTGGAGCGGCAAAGGGAAGCTCGGCCCCGGGGGCGAAGTGAGCGGAATGTGGGCTCTTCCGGGGCTTGTGGGAAAATGCGCCGAAGTGGAATAAACTGCAAAGAAGTCGGGTTGTGCTGACTAGAGATGCCGATGCTCCGAAAAAAGGAAGCGCGAAAGAAGGCTGAATTCGAGGCCCTGGTGATGCCCCACCTCGAGGCCCTCTACGGCACGGCCGTACGCATGACGCGCAACCCCCAGGAGGCCGACGACCTGCTGCAGGACACCTGTCTGAAGGCGTATCGGTTCATCGACAAGTTCCAGCGCGGGACCAACTTCAAGGCGTGGATCTTCAAGATTCTGACCAACGTCTTCATCAACCGGTACCGCAAGCTGCAACGGGATCGAGAGGTCAGGAGCGAAATGGAGCGAGACGGCCACCACGCCCACATCCTGGCCCAGGGCCCGGCCCGAGACGCCCAGCGCCCTGAGGATGCAATCCTGGACCACCTGATGTCCGAAGACATCATGCAGGCCCTGGAGAAGCTGCCTCCTGACTTCCGCATGGCGATCATCCTCTCGGATGTGGAGGAGTTCTCCTACAAGGAGATTGCCGAAATCATGGACTGCCCCGTGGGGACCGTCATGAGCCGTCTGTATCGCGCCCGGCGGCAGATGCAGCGGCTGCTCTACCGGCACGCCGTGGACCGTGGATTCATTCTGGCCGATGAGGCCCAGGTGGAGCCCCCTGGGGACTCCACCCAGTCGGCCGAGGTGACCAATCTCGCCACCTACCGCAACCAAAAGCAGCGGTGAAACGAATGCAGTGTCAGGACATGGAGAAGTTCATTCACGTATACCTCGACCGCGAGTTTGCCCAGGAGGACCGCGCTGACTATGAGCGCCACCTTGCCGCCTGCGAGCACTGCCGCCGCCTGGCCCGGTTCGAGCAGCGCTTCAAGGCCCAGCTCAAAACGAGCCTTGCCCGCCCGCATCTGCGGCTCGATGAACGGGAGGCGGTCCGCGCGCGCATCATGCAGACCCTTGCCGAGGCTCCGCCCCTGCCCGCCGATCACGCCACCCGGCGTTGGATCCTGCGCCTGGTACCCGCCGCCGCCGCGGCCGGTGTGCTCATGGCGCTGGTGCTTGGCCGCAGCGACATCAGGCCGCCGGTGGTGGGCCAGTCCCTCATGGCCAATCACAACAACCGACCTGCGGAAGTGGTCACCAAAGATCCCCACACCCTGCGGAATTGGTTCCATGAAAAGCTCGGGATTGCCGTCGTCCCGCCCCAGTTCTCCGACGGACACACCGCCCTGGTGGGCGGCAGCATCGGGCGGGTGGAGGCCAAGGAAGCGGCCCACCTCATCTATCGCCGGGGTGGCCAGGAGATCTCGGTCATGGTGTTCAGCCCCGAGAACGTGCCCTTCCACGGCATGGTGAGCCGTCGCATCGGCACCAAGAGCGTGTACTTCTCCTACGGCAAGGGTCAGAACGTGGCCGCCTTCCGTCACGGTGGGGTGGGCTACACCATCACCGGCGCCCTACCCCGACACGAGCTGGACGCGCTGGTGCGAGACGTGCTGCACCAGCCCTCGGGCAATACCGAGCCCACCCCGATAGACGCCATCCCCGTCAAAGCCCCGTAGCATCAAAGCGCTCGGCCCGACCTGCACGCCCCGGATCCCCTCTGGCCTTCGCCGACCTGATCCACAGAGGGAGACAGATGACCCCCTGGGACCCGCCGACTCCGGTCGCGATTTCCGTCACCCGGGAGGCGCTGGAAGTATGCCGAATTACCGATTATTCCTTTGACGAAGGAATCGCCCAAGACATACTATCGATCGGTAAGAGATCAGCAATCCACGAGACCCAAGCGGGAGAGTCATCCACAGATGCCGAACAAGAGTGCGTTGATCATCGAGAGCGACACGGCCTTTGCCAGCCAGCTTTCTGCGGCCCTGCAGCAGCTCGGGTTCACCACCGAAAATATCGAGGACGGAGCCCAGGGACTCGCGCGCGCCAAGGAGGCGCCCCCGGACCTCATCGCCCTGTGCGTGGAGCTTCCCAAGATGAGCGGCTACGCCGTCTGCAACAAGCTCAAGAAGAGCAAGATGCTCAAAGACATTCCGCTGGTCATTATGTCCGCCGAGGCGACCCCGGAGACCTTTGAGCAGCACCGAAAGCTCAAGACCCGCGCGGATGAGTACATTCTCAAAACGCCGGCCTTCGAGGTGGAAGAGTTCCTGGCCAAGGTCCGGGGCGTGCTGCCCGAGGGCTGGGAGAACCGTGCGACCCTCAAGGCGGGTGACGACGAGATCATGGACGACGGAATCGACCTGAGCTTTGACGAGGACGAGAATACGGGCGTGGATCCCAAAATCATCGAAGATGCCAATGCGGCCCTGGACGCCCTCGCCGGGGAGGACGACATCGACCTGAACTTCGGTGAGGAAGAGGAAATCTCCGTCGAAGAAGTGGTGGAACAAGACAGTGATATCCTCGAGGAGGTGGTGGAGGACGGGGGGTTCGACCTGGGACTCGACGAGATCGCCGATACTGCCGCCGCCGAGGCAGCCAGCCCGGAAACCGGGGCGGACGAGGCCCTGCAGCAGCGGCTGGCCAAGCTCACCGCAGAGCGTGATGCCCTGTCCACCGAGGTGCAGTCCCTCAAAACCTCTGGCGGCGAGGGCGGGCTGAGCCGGGATCGGGAATTTCTGAACCTGCGCGAAGTGATCAACAAAAAGGAAAAGGAAGTCCTCGACCTCAAGGACGCTGTCACGGCCAAGGACCGTGCGTTGCTCGACAGCTCGGACAAGATCCGGGCCCTGGAGCGATCCTCTCAGGACCTCGACAGCAAGATCCTCGAGCTCGAACGAGCCCGCGTAGAGGCCAATGAGCACGCCGCCGACCTGGAAGGGGAGCGGCGGTCCCAGACCGCGATGGTCGAAGCTCTGCAGACCGAGCTGATCGAGAAGCAAAGCTCCCTGGAGTCGCATCAAGCCAGCCTCGATGAGCTGGCCGCGGAGAAGGAGGCGTTGCAGCAGTCCTTGGCGAGCGCGCTCGCCACAGCGGCCGACGAAAAAGCCGCCCTGGAGACGGCCCAGCAAGAAGAGCTCACGCGGCTGCAGGATCAACAAGCCGGAGAAGTGCAGCGGTTCAAAGAGCAGGGCGAGCGGGCCCTCGCCGAAGCCGGGGAGAAACACACCACTCGAATCGCCGAGCTCACCGAGCAGCACGAAGCGGCTCTCGCCGAGGCCAAGCAACAGCAAGAAGACGCTCTCGCCGGCGCTGCCTCTCGGCACGCCGAGGAGCTCGAGGCCAAGCAGGCTGAGCACGGGGCGGACCTCGCGGCCCTCGCCGAGCAGCACGAGGCGGCCCTCGCCGAGGCCAGGCAGCAGCAGCAGGACGCCCTCGCCGGCGCCAGCGCACGCCACGCCGAAGCCCTCGAGGCTCAGAAGGCCGAGCTCACCGAGCAGCACGAAGCGTCCCTCGCCGCAGCCAACGAGCAGCGTGCCAGCGCCCTCGCCGAGGCCAAGCAACAGCACGACGACGCGCTCGCCGGCGCCGCCTCCCGCCACAGCGAGGAGCTCGAGGCCAAGCAGGCTGAGCACGGGGCTGACCTCGCGGCTCTGGCCGAACAGCACGAGACAGACCTCGCCGCAGTCAAGCAGCAGCAGCAGGACGCCCTCGCCGGCAGCAACCAACGCCACCAGGCCGAGCTCCAGTCCATCCAGGAGAAAAACGCCGAAGCCGTGGCCGGTCTCGAAGGTCGCATCGCAGAGCTGGAAGGCTCACTGGGGGAGGCCAACGAGCAGATCGTCATGCTCGGAGGCGAGCTGGGCGAGGCCCGCAACACCCTCGAGGCGCGGGACGGGCAAGTCGCCGAGCTGGAGCAGGATCTCGAAACCCACCGGGAACACATCGGAGCCGCGGTGGAGCGAATGAACGCCGATCGAGCCGCTGTGGTCAACACCAAGAAGGCCCTCGTAGTAGCGCTGACCTTGCTCGAGGAGCAGTTCGAGGAAGAAGAGGACGGCCAGGAGGGCTCCGCGTAGCCGATCCACGACGCTTCTCCGCCTAGGACAACCAGCCCCTGCCGAGTGTCACCGGAAATACGACCGGATTGAAGGCGAGCCAGCTCAAGGGATTGGCTCACCTGTTCCGGCGGAAGATCCCCCCCCGTCAGATCGTGACGGGTAAGCTGGCCCTGACCTTGTGTCAGCTGAGCCGGGACATCGGTCGACAGGTGGGCATCTACGTGAGTCGCCGCGGACAGGTGGAGAGCGTCTTCGTGGGAGATGCCGGTCGGCTCGACCTGCCGGACTTCGGCCGCTTGCGCGCGGGCCGCGGTCGCTTCCGGGGGATCCGCCTGGTGCACAGCCACCTGGACAGTGTGGCCCTGACCTCGGACGATCTAACCGACCTGGCACTGCTACGGCTGGACCTGGTCGTGGCCTTACACCAGCCAACCGAAGACCAGCCGGTGAACGTTCAATACGCGCACCTGCAGCCCGCAACCCCGGGCGCTCTGCCGCACAGGGTGGAGCCGGCGATGCCGCTGCATCGTCTGGACGTGGACTTCATCGAGCTCATCTCCCTACTCGAGACCGACTTTGCGCGAGTGGCCCATACGATGTCCACCGGGGAGCAGGAACAGCTCGCGGTCCTCGTGTGTGTAACGTCGGGTTCCAGGGACGCGGCGGAGGGGCGCATCACTGAGATGCGTGAGCTCTCCCGCACGGCGGGCATCAACCTGTTGGAGGTGGTGCACCAGCGGCGCGCCCAGCCGGACCCACGCTTTGCCGTGGGCCGCGGCAAGCTGGAAGACATCCTGGTGCGGGCCATGCAGCTCGGCGCGGAGTTTCTGCTCTTCGACCCTGATCTCACACCCACCCAGACCCGGGCCGTGTCCGACTTCACCGACTTCAAAGTCATCGACCGCACCATGCTTATTTTAGACATCTTCGCTCAGCGGGCCACGAGTCGGGAAGGCAGGCTGCAGGTGGAGCTCGCGCAGCTCCGGTATGCCCTGCCCCGCCTGGTGGCCAAAAACACCATGATGAGCCGGCTCATGGGGGGCATCGGCGGACGCGGTCCCGGGGAGACCAAGCTGGAGATCAACCGCCGGCGGGCCCGGGACCGGCTGGGCCGGCTCGAGCGCGAAATCGACCAGATTTCCCGGCGTCGAAGCCTCACCCGACAGCAGCGTCGACAACGGAACATCCCGGTGGTGGCCATTGTGGGCTACACCAATGCCGGCAAGTCCACGCTCCTGAACACCCTCACCGCCAGCGATGTTTTCACTGAGGATAAGCTCTTTGCCACGCTCGATCCCACCACCCGTCGTCTCCGCTTTCCCCGGGAGCGGGAGGTGGTGCTCACCGACACCGTGGGCTTCATTCGGGAGCTCCCCGAAGATCTGGCGCGGGCCTTCCGCGCCACTCTGGAAGAGCTGGAGGACGCAAATCTGCTGCTGCACCTGGTGGATGCGGCCACCGACGGGTGGCAGGAGCGGTTCGACGCCGTGGAGCGCATCCTCGGTGACATGGGTCTGGGAAACATCGATCGGCTCGTGGTCTACAACAAGATGGACCGTCGCGTGGGCGATCCCGCGGCCCTGACTGCGGGGAGGCGGGAGACCTTCCGCATCAGCGCCCTGGAGCCCGAGACCTGCCGTCCCCTGTTGGCGGCCATTGAGCAGCGGCTGTGGTGCACCTCCGGCGCCTCCCTGCGCAAAAACGCTACTTGACCGGAACGGCCTTCAACACGGCCTTGCCCTGCTTGATCTCAATCTTGAAGTCCACCCGCTTGCAGCCGGTCTTCTTCTGGATGTCGGGCACCTGCTTTTGCAGCGTGCGCACCAGCCGATCATAGGTGAGTCCCTCGGTGGACTCGCCGGTGCGCTTCTTGGCCGAGACGTAGGCCCGGTAGAGGCGCTTCATGCGGTCGTCCGCCCCGGCGACCGGTTGGGGCGGGGACGCGGGCACGGGTGGAGGTCCCCCTTTGGGGACGGGTGGAGGTCCCCCTTTGGGGACGGGGGGAGGCTTGGTGGTGCTGGCGATGCGGTGCTCGCCCGTGAGCAGCGCGGCCTTTTCCGCAGCGGTGAACTCCCGCACGGCTCGGGAGGGCTCGCCGGTGCGCTCCGTTGAGGCTTCGGCGGCAGGCTCGAGCTGGTCCGCCTCGGCGAGACCCTGCATGAGCGCGGCCTCGAGCTCCCCTTTTTTCCGCAGTTTGGAGAGGCCGGACACGTTGATACCACGCCGCTTCATGTCCCGCTCCACCCGGGCAAGATCGCGGTGGTAGGTGCCCGCCTCGATCTCCCGCACGATGCGGTTCCAATAGCTCTGATAGGACAAAAATCGCTGGTTGAGCGAGTTGAGGCGGAAGCGGACGGCGGTATTTTTGGTCTGGGCCGTCTGGACCCGTCGCACAATGCGGGCCACGCCCTGGCGCTCCTTCTGGGGCTCGAGCTTTTCGATCCCCAGAAAATACTGTTCATACAGGATCTTCAGCGCCTCGATGCGGCCGTCAAGCTCGTCAAGTAGCTGGTGCAGTTCACTGGCCATCTCCGAATCACTATAACGATCCTCTCGGCGGGCGACAAGCGCACCGAGCGGTGTGGTATATACGGTTCCCATGAACCGCAGCACGAAGCACGATTGGGTCTCCCGATGGCTCGTGGTGATCCCGGGCATAGCACTGGCGGCCCTGGGGGGGTGCAAAAAGGGCTGCGGCAACAAGCGCTCCGCGGCCAATCCCTGGGCTCGCGCCCTGCCCACGTCCACGGCCGCCTATGGCCTCCCCCAGCAGGCAGACGCCATCGTAACCGTGAACCGCCAACAGCTCCTGCTGGCGGGCAAACCCCTTTTGAAGCTGAAGGACGGACGCCTGCCCGGGACGCTCTTGCGGGACGGCGTCGACGGGCTCTACGTGCCCACCCTGGCTTCGGCGTTGGGTCCCCTGGCGAAAAAACGCCCCGACGGCACCCCTTCTCACGGGCGCCTGGCCATTCATTGCCAACCGGCCGTTCCCTTCCGCACCCTGCGTGCGGTGCTCTACACCGCCATGCGCGCGGGCTTTTCCCGGCCCTGGCTGGTGGCCGAGAGCGCCGGGCGGAGGGTGGGACTGCCCCTGGAGCTGCCCTCGGTGTCGGGCGACCAGGGCCACGGCCTGCGGCCCTCCCCCACCCGAACGCCGGCCCTGGCCATCGGCTTGGACGGAAAGGGCCTGCACGTCTCCCGGTGGGGTCGATCCGACTGTCCGGCAGGGCCGGCCGCGACAGCCACCAGCTGCGCCTCGCTGGGCACGGGCCTGAACAAAACGAGTCTGAGCAAGTTGGGCGCCCACCTGCGTAGCCGCTACCTAGCGACCGCCCAACGACCGGGTGGCCGCCGCCCGCCGAGCAACGCCATCATGGTGTGGGCCGGGCTGGATGTGACCGTGGGTGGCTTCGTGCGGCTGCTGGACGCGGCCCGGGAGGCACCGGGGGCCGCCGGGACCTGCAAGCTCACCCCCCACAGCCAATCCCACCACTGGAAGCGCACGAGCCCGCTGGTGGATCCCGCGGGCAAGTCCATCCAGGGCTGCCTGTATCACCAGACCGTGCTGGTGTGGTCCAAGCCCGGTCACCGCAAAAAATAATCCTGCCCGAGGCGCGGCGTCACCGAAAACGAAGGGTGATGCGCTGGTCCTGGCCCGAGGCAATCTCGATGCTTCGCCGGACCTTGCGCACCTCGGCGGGCCGGTCTCCCAACGCGCGCAGGTACAGCCGCGCCCGCACGGTGTAGGTGCCGGGCTTGAGGGTGAGCTTGTGCCGGTGTCGGCGCTGGGTCACGGACCCGGCAGGAAACTCCCAGTGCACCGGATGCTCCACGTCCTTGCCGTCCCGTCGGAAACTCGCGCTCAGACGACTGGCATGCGGGGCGTGGCTCCCGAGATCGTAGACCACCGTAATCTCCACGGGCTTGGTGCGGGAGTGGTAGGCCACCAGACCCACCGCGGCGATGATCAGCACCGGGAAGGCCAGTCGCCGACGCCAGGTGCGCGTCCGGGACGACTCGGGGCGCAGGTCTTGGGAATCGGTTTGCCGCTCGTCAGCCATGGTGCGGGCTCAGAACCGTCCCTGGATCAGCAGCGAGCCCAGGTGCACCTGCCGGGAGCGCGAGCCGCTTCCCGTGGACAGACGGTAGCCCCGCTCCCAGAGGTAGGTGTAGTTGACGATCACCTTCACATGCTGGTCAAACCCGTACCAGTTGAGCCCGGCGGTCATCGAGTGCACCGACTCGGGACGCAGCGCGACGGGGCCATCGACGCCGGGCTCCTCGGCGCCGCCCACGGGCGAGGACCAGCCATAGTCCATGGCGCCTGCCTTGGCGCGCCACCAGCCCACGGGCTCAGCATAGCTATAGCGCACCGCGGGTTGGAGCCAGACACGCCGGAACGTGTACGCAGCCTGGGCATAGCCGCCGAAAAAGGGGCGGCGCTGCTTTTCCGCCACCGGGAGCTCGGTCACGGCCTTGCCGTGGTTTTCCAAACGGTAAAAGAACTCGCCGTTGAGGGAGAACCCCTTCGCCACCAAGGCCAGCTCTGCGGCGATCTGATGCATGAAGATGCTGTCCATGCCGTCCTTGCCGTCGAGGTCCCGCCCCGCAGGCATCGGCTGAAACAAGTAGCCGGCGGCGATGCGAAAACGCAGCGGCCGCGCTCCGGTGCGCAGGTCGCCTTCTTTCTCCGGCATCGGTCCCAGGGGCATGATCCCCAGGCGCGCCACGTACATGAAGTTCGTGTCGTCGTTGCCGCCCGAGTTGATCCCGGCCCCGTTGAAGACCCCCAGCTCCTGGAAGATCCGATCCTCCCACTGGTAGAAGTGCAGCTTCAGACCAATCCCGCGACCGGGTCCGAAGAAGAGGGCCGCGGGCGTCGCGTCCACGAACATCGTGTCGTAGGGATCGAACACCTGCTGCTTGGAGAAGCTCACCAGGAACTGCCCGGCGGTGACCGCAAAGTAGGGGGACGGGCGATAGTTCAACGAGAAGTCGTTGAGCGAGACCCCCTCTGCGGCAAAGTCCAGCTCCAGCAGGAAGGTGAGTTTTTTGGTAAAGACATTTCCTGAGAATTGCAGGTACCCGTGGGGTACGTTCAGACCCAGCAGGTGGATCTTCCCGGGGGGGCGCAGCTCCGTCGTGCCGGTGATCTGACCCCCGCGCGCCGCGAACCGGAAAATCGCGTTGACCCCGAAGCGGTATCGTCCGCTGCGCGAGGCGATGAAAAACCCCTCGTCGTAGCCCGCGTTGATGCCCCCCGTCGACCGCAGCTCGGCCTTTTCGTAGGCCACGCGCAATCGGTCCAGCCGCACCCGCTCGATGCGCTGGGTCAGCGCGGCGATCTGCTGGCGCACCTTGTCCAGCTCCGTGGCCAGGGTTTTGGGGGCCTCGGCGGCCCGCGCCAGGCGGTCGAGCACCTGCGTGATGTGGATCACACGAATCTGCAGATCCTTGACCTGTGCGTGGTAGGAGCTCAGGCTGGCGAGTTGCCGGTTCAGCTGCTCGATCTTGGCCTGGAGGGTCGCCAGGGGCGTCGGGCGGGACGCGGGGACCCGGGCCGTGGCGGGCCGGGCGCCCGCCAGCACCGCAAGCGCGAGCAGCGCCCCAAACAACGTTTGTCTCATCTGTTCACCTGCAAAAAAAAAGTTCGACCCGATAGTTGCGGCATGCACCGGGACGGTCAAGGAGATAATTGGACACCGACCCCCAGAGGCGCTTGACGCACGCCGTCACATGTCGCATCCATAGTCGGACGAGGTTCCAGACATGACTACAAAAAAGCGCCTACTGGTCACCAGCGCTCTGCCCTACGCCAATGGGGACATCCACATCGGCCACCTGGTGGAGTACATCCAGACCGACATCTACGTGCGGTTCCAAAAGCTCCTGGGCCGAGATACGATCTACATGTGCGCCTCAGACACCCACGGCACGCCCATCGAGATCAAGGCGGGTCAGCTCGGCATCACCCCCGAGGAGCTCGTGGCGAAATACAACCAGGAGCACCTCGCGGACTTTACAAAGTTCGACGTGGGCTTCGACCTGTTTTACTCGACCCACTCGCCCGAAACCGAGCACCACGCCGTGGCCATCTACGAGGGGCTGAAAAAGGCCGGCCTCATCTACACCAAGGACGTGGACCTGGTGTACTGCGAGCACGACAAACGCTTTTTGCCCGATCGCTATGTGCGCGGCACCTGTCCCAAGTGCGAGGCCGCCGAGCAGTTCGGTGACAACTGCGAGGTGTGCGGCAGCACCTATGACCCCACGGATCTCAGGGAGCCCCACTGCTCCATCTGCGGTAACCCTCCCGTCCGGCGGATGTCGAAGCACTATTTCTTCCAGCTCTCCAAGTGTCGCGATCAGATCGCCGGCTGGATCGACAGCGACGACCATGTGCACTCCACCACCGCCAACTGGCTCAAAGGAGCCTTCCTGGACGGTGACCTGAGGGACTGGGACATCTCCCGGGACGCGCCCTACTTTGGATTCAAGGTGCCCGGCGAAACGGATAAGTTCTTCTATGTGTGGCTCGACGCTCCCGTGGGCTACATCGGCACCACGCAAAAATACTGCGACGATCGCGGTCTGGACGCCGACGACTACTGGAAACGGTCCGACGACACCGAGGTGGTACACGTCATCGGCAAGGACATCGCCTACTTCCACTGCCTGTTTTGGCCGGCCATGCTGGGCCACTCCGGATACCGCACCCCCGACCGGGTGCAGGTGCACGGCTTTTTGACCGTGGACGGACAGAAGATGTCCAAACGCACGGGCACAGCGGTGACCGCGCACACCTACGCCGAGCACCTGGACCCCCAGATGTTGCGCTTTTATTACGCCTCCAAGCTCGGACCCACCAATGCGGATCTCGATCTGAACCTGGAAGACTTCGTCAACCGCGTGAACGCAGACCTGGTGAACAAAACCGCCAATCTCGCGAGCCGGGCCCACGCCTTTGTCACCCGCAAGCTCGACGGCAAGCTGGGCGACTCCGACCCCGAGGCCAAGCCGCTTTTCGACGACGCCGCCTCCCGCTTCGAGGCCATCCGCAACGCCTACGCCGGATTCGAATTCGGCAAAGCGGTGCGACTCATCAACGAAGTGTCGGAGCTGGGGAACAAATACTTCCAGGACCGGGCGCCCTTCCACGCGATCAAGGAAGATCCCGAGGAGGCCCGCCGCATCTGCACCGCGGCCATGAGCTTCGTGAAGGTCCTGGCCATCCTCTTAAAGCCCATCGTGCCCGAAATGTCCGCCCGCATGGAGCGGTCCCTGGGGCTTTCGGGCCTGGGTTGGAACGACCTGGCCTTCGACGTGGAGCACCGGGACCTGTGTGAATTCGAGCGGCTCGCCGACCGCATTCAGTTAAAGGACGTGCAGCGGATGATCGAGGCCCAGCGCGAGGCCCACGCGGCCGCGTCGCCCACAGCCCCCGCAGCAGACCAAAAAGCCAAGGCGGCCGCGTGGACCCCCAAGCCCGTGGCCGACGAGATCTCCATCGAGGACTTTGCCAAGCTCGACCTGCGGGTGGCCCTCGTCAAGGCCGCCGCGGCCGTGGAGGGCGCCGACAAGCTCGTGCAGCTCACCCTGGATCTGGGCGACCACGAGCGCAACGTATTCGCCGGTATCAAGGCGCACTACGAGCCGGCCGATCTCCAGGGCCGAAAAGTCATCGCCGTGGTGAACCTGGCACCTCGCAAAATGCGCTTCGGCGTAAGCGAAGGGATGGTGCTCGCCGCCTCCTCGGCCAGCGGCGTCTTTGTCCTGGGAACCGACGACCGCGCCCTGCCCGGCGCCAAGGTAAGCTGACCCGACAGGGACACATGGCGTCCGCTCAAAACACCACGGGCTTGCGTTTGGCCCCCGCCCCGGCTACCACAGAGACATGAACCGCGGGTGGATCATCCTCGTCCTGGCTGCGATCGTCCCCTTGGCGTGGGCCCCGGATGGCGTACACGCAAACCCTCCGGTGACCCGCGAACCCGCCCGCCGGGCGGCCGCGACTCCGGCCCCCCAGACGATCACCATGACCTTCACCGGGGACGTCTCCATGACCTGGCGCGCCCTGCCGACGAATCTCAAACGCCTGGACTGGAAAAATAACCCCCTTCGATTTTTTGCGCCCGTGTTCAAGGCCGCCGATCTCGCGGTGAGCAACTTCGAGGGAGTGCTGTCACCCGGGGACCCCAGGTACGCTGAGCCCCGGCTGAACCTCTGGGCCCCCGTGGCGGCGGGTCAGGTGTTTGCCAACGCTCACGTGAACCTGGTTTCCAATGGCAACAACCACGCCTTCGATGGTCGCGACGTCGGCGTGCTGCGCACCCTCGGGGCACTGCGCAAATCCGGCGTAAAGGTCTTCGGCGTCGGCCGCACCCAGGCCGAAGCCAACGCCCCCTACGTGTTCCGCAAGGGGACCACCTGTGTGGCCATCTTGCCCGGCACCACCAAGACCAACAAGGGATCCCGCGGCCGCGCCCGGGTGGCCTTTTACCCGCGGAAAAACTGGGCCGAGCTGGCCAAGGTCGTGCGCCACACAGTGCAGAACGTCTGCCCCTACGTGGTGGTCTACCTGCACTGGGGCACCGAGAAGGCCCACTCCCCCAATCGCAAAATCACCGCCTTCGGCCGCAAGATCATCGACGCCGGCGCCAAGCTGCTCGTGGGCCACCATCCCCACGTTCTCCAGGGCGTGGAGTACTACGGCGGCGGCGCCATCGTGTACAGCCTGGGGAACTTCGTGTTCTCGAACCCCAACAAGGCCACCCGACGCACAGGGGTGCTCCGGGTGCAGCTCCAGCGTCGCGCTGGCAAGCCCGTCCGGCTGGAACGGCTCGAGCTCATCCCGGCCATGATCCACCGCAAGGACTACACCCCGCGCCCGTCGACCGGTCCCCAAGCCGAAGACCTGCTGCGACGGATGCGCACCTATTGCAAACCCTTCGGGACCCAGGTGGTGCTGCACCGCGGGCGGATCCGCTTTTTGTCCGCCAAAGACGTGCGCCCTCCTGAGCCGGCGCGACCCAATGACCTCCGTTGACAACCGGGTCGAGCTGGCCCACCGGCTCAACCGTTTGGGGCTGCCCCAGCTGGCCACACAGACCCTTTCGCGTGCCTGCGCCGATGCCCCGGAGCGGGTGGATCTGCACCGGTACCTCGCCGAGATGGCCCTGGAGCATGGAAACGGCCAGCGCGCCGCGGACATCGTGGCCCGCTACCTGGATCAGGCCGACGATCCCGCGAGCCTGCTGGTGGCTGCCGACGCCGCCCTGGCGGCGGGGGACCTCACCAGAGCCCTGGATCGCTTTGACGCGGCCCGGGATCGCTGCAACAACCAACCGGACCTGACCCTTCGGGCCCTGGTGGGCTCGGCCCGCGCGGCCTACCTCATGGGGGAGCCCGACGACGCCGTCCACTGGCTGAAAACCGCCCTGGATCAACACCCCATCCCCGATGGGCTGTCGCGCCTCATTGGCGACCTCGGGGGAATCCTGCCCGACTGGCGCGGCCTGCAACACCGCATCGAGGCCCTGCGCCGGGAGCGGCCAGACGACAGCTACCCACACTATCTGCTGGCGCGCCTGCTGGCCGCCGCCCAGGCCCGTTATTCGCCGGGGATTCCCAGCGCCGAGATCGAGCGCCTGCTTCGGCTCGCGCTGGAGCGGGAGCCGGGCTTCCACGCGGCGCGGTTAATGCTCGCCCTGCGCCTGGCCCGGCGGCGTTTTCTGTCCGATGAGGCGCGGGACCAGGCGCTGTCCACCCTCAAATTTCTCTCCCAGGCCCTGCGCCTGGACAGCGACGCCCTGGGCGTGGACGCCGGCCTCATTGACCTGCTCATCGCCGCGCTGCTCGATGAGACGCCGGGCACCACGACCCAGGCCGTGGATTTCTACCTGGCCGGGCTGCGTCGGCTGCCGGGGCACTGGGTGGCCTCGAACAACCTGGGCGTCCTGTACCTGGCCCGGGGAGAGAGGAGCGCGGCCCGCCGGTGGTTCCTGGCAGCCCTGGCCGCGTCGCCACACTACGACCCCGCGTACCTGAACCTGGTGAAGACCCTCGACCTGGCCGGCTCCCCCGAGCAGATCGCCCAGGAGGTTGACGGTCTGGTGGCCACGCTGAGTGCGCCCTCCACGGTGGTCACGGGTCGCATCGTGGCCGCCATGGCCGAGGACGCCCGGAACCAGGTCTTCGAGGCCCTGCACGCCAAAGGCACCCAGCTGCACAATCTGCTGGGTGTGGTGACGGCCAGGCTCAAGTCGGCGCTGGGGCCCGCCACGGAGAATGGTCTCTCCGCACGCCAGGCCGAGCTCACCACACGCCTCGACGAGCTCCGGCACGAGTGGGGCCAGTACCTGCGCTCCATGCACGAGGCCGACGAATCTCCCACCGAGGTGCTCAACCTGAACCTGCTGGTCCGGGAGGTAGCCCGGGACGAATCGGGCCACGATGCCCAGCGCATTGACTTCGACGCGGCCCCGGCGCTACCCGACATCATGGGGCAGCGCACCTCCCTGTACGAAGCGCTGGTAGCCATCGTGCGCAATGGCCTCGAGGCCCAACCCCCCGCGTCGCCACCCCTGGGGCTACTCACGCGACCCTGGTCACCGCTCACCACCCGGGTGGTCTTCGAGGTGCGAGACTACGGTTCGGGCATCTCTGCCATGCGCCGGGCCCAGCTCTTTGTGCCCGGCTTTTCCACGAAGCGGGAGCGGAGCGGCTTTGGCCTCAGCCTGGCCCGACGCATCATCTCAGCCCACCGGGGTTGGATCGAAGTGGAGCCGGCTCCCGAGCGCGGCACCATCGTGCGCGTAGTGCTGCCCACCGACCTGCATGGCCTGCCCGCGCTGCTGGACCAACGCCACGGTTACCCCTACGTCGTACCCCTGAAGTAGCCCGCAGATCTCCGGGTGGTCTCAGCCGGTGGCCAGGGCCGCAAGCACGCGGATACCCAGGGCGAGGCAGCGATCGTCAAAAGAGAAGCTGGGTGACAACAGCAGGGACGCCGGCTCCGCGGTCTCACCGTCACACCCGAGGGGCACCATGGCCCCGGGAACCTGCTCCAGATACCCACTCAATCCACTGGAGAAAGCCGAGGGCTGAACCGTCGCCAGGCTTGTTGCACCGAGCTGGCGACCCACCCACTCCCGCGCCCGCCCCACACTGGAGCGGGCATTCACGGTGACGTTCCCCCGCGGCATGATTTTCAACCGGGCTGACCCGCCGTAGGTCTCGGCGCATTGACGCACCACCTCATCCAAACGCTGACGGGCAGACTCCCGCTCCGCGTTGGACAGGGCCCGGAGCTCGCCCTCCAAAACCACCTGATCCGGAGGCACGCCCTCCTCCTCCCGACCGGCCATGAGATGCGTCACCACGCACCGCAGCGCACCGGCACCCACCCGTTTGGGCTCACCGTTGTTCAGCTTGTCCAGCTCCCGCACCACGGCCGATCCGATACGGATGGCGTCGATCTTCCGGTGGTGCCAGGCTCGCACCGTACGCGGCCCCCGGATCTCCAGCTGGAACCGATCCAGAGACGCCATGACCGGCCCCTCCACCAGCCCCACTTTGCCCAACTCCAGACCCGGCCACAGGTGCACCGCAAACACCTCGTCCACATCCGCGAGGGCGCCGTCCCGGATCATGGCCTGGGCACCGTCCGAGAGCATCTCACCGCCGGACTGCCACACAAAACGGATGTTGCTCGTCACATCACTTCGGTGCAGCAACATGGCGGTGCCCACCAGCATAGCGGTGTGCGCATCGTTGCCCGACACGTGGCTGCACTTGCGCCGACTGCCATCCTCCGGCCGCACCTTCTGAGCGCTCATGTCTGCCACGAGGGCCACCGTGCGCGCGGCGTTAAACACCTTGAGATCCGCAATGATCCCGGTGGCGCTCTGCTCCGGAAATCCGGCCCGGGCCCGCACGCGCAGGGAGGTCTGCTCAAGCTGCTCCACCACCTTCGCGGCGGTCCGCGACACATCCGGACCCACCTCCGGATGGTCTGCCAGATCCCTGCGGAAATCCACAATGGCTCTGGCGATCTCGTCCACTAATTCGTAATCCACGGCCATCAGTCGGTCCCTATTCTTCTGCCAGTGTACTTTTGTCGCGCTCTCAGGTCAACCAAAGTGTGCGCTATTCCAGTACAAATTCCGAATCCCCCGGACGACACCCTACGCACACCTACATCAGAACCCCACTTGACCCGTCCGACCGGGCCCAGCTACCCTCTACTCGGCGACCCGTGGCACCAGCGGGCCGAGGAGGAATCCATGGAATCCGAAACGCAGATTGTCACGCTCGAGTATCCCGAAGGCATCAACATCATCTTTGGCATGGCGCACTTTATCAAGACCGTGGAGGATTTGTACGAGGCCCTGGTAAGCTCCGTACCCGGTATCCAATTCGGGCTGGCCTTTTGCGAGGCCTCGGGAGACTGCCTGATCCGCGCCGACGGAACAGACCCCGAGCTGACCCGGATCGCCACCAAAAACGCTCAGGCGGTGGGAGCCGGGCACACCTTTCTCATCGTGCTCAAAGACGTCTTCCCCATCAACGTGCTTCCACGCGTGAAGTCGGTGCCAGAGGTGTGCCGGATCTTCTGTGCTACTGCGAACCCCGTGCAGGTGGTGGTGGCCCAGACCGCGCAGGGGCGTGGGGTGCTAGGCGTCATCGACGGTGCCGCACCCAAGGGTGTGGAGGACAAAGAAGGCCAAAAGTGGCGCCACGGACTCCTGCGCCAGATCGGCTACAAAAGGTAAGACTAGGGCAGGCGTTGCCGCACGAGATCGCGGCCGCGTTTGACGATGTTCAGATACCAGAATGCCACCCCCAAGGCGAAGGCCACGGCGAGGAGCTGCGCAAAGGTCTGGGCCGCCGGACGGGCGGACTGGAACAGCAGATTGATCATCCCCACCACGGCCAGCCCCACCCCGATGAACACGATGAAACCCACCGAGCCCTGGGCGATGCGATAGTGCTGCAGGGCAAACGCCAACTGGCGGAGCAGCGCGGAAAAAGCCACCAGTCGCACGACGAACAGAAGCAGGGCGGCGGCGGCGAGCGGGATCGTTGCCGCCGGAAACCGCGCGGGATCAAATCCCACGGCCCCCATGAGGACCAGCGCCGCGATTCCCAACAAAGCCGATACCCCGCCGATGCAGAGCGTCACCAGCGCCGGCAGGCGCACCTTGGACTCGGCCGGTGCCGACAGGCAGATCACCTCACCCGCCACGGCCAGCGTCAAGCCCACGATCCCCGCCAGAGCCGCCGCACCTAGCAGCGCGGCGCGCACCGTGGCGAGCTGGCTCCAGCTGGCGGCGAAGAGCCCCAGCACAGTCACCACAGCGGTGGCGGAGATGGCGGCCAACACCAGGGTGACGTGGCCCTCGAAGACCAGGCCGAGGCCTTTGACCACGCGGTACCAGCCGGGATCCTGGGCGACCATCTCCGCGGGGCTGATGCGCGCCAACCGGGACGCCGTGCCACAGGTGGCGCAGAACATCTGCCCGGCGGGCAGGGGGGCATCGCAACCGTGACAGTGGCCTGGTCGACGCGCCGCACGACCGCCGATTTGACTGCCCACCTGACCCATGGCGAGCTGCCGCTCCCCGAGCACCTGACCGCAGCCACGGCAAAACAGCGCTGGCTCCTCGCCCAGCGCTTCGCCGCAAGAGACGCAGGCCGGGCCTTCTCCGGGCTCCACGTCAGCCGCGCCATCGGCCCGTTCGGGCACAGTCCGGGCCCGGGACATCGCATGGCGCTGCACGATGCCACAGGATGGACAAAATTTTGCAGACGGCTCCACCGACGCATCACAGTCGAGACAGACAAGCACCGGCGGAATTGAACGGCCCTCGCGCTCGGGTGTCGCCACGGATTCGGTCACGGATCACCTCAGCTGACAACGGGACCAGGATACAGCGATCGTACGTCCTGCAGGACAAAAAGATCCCCCGCACCCGCCCCTCGGCGGGCGCCAATCATCACCTGAGCTGAAAGACGGGGATTCCGGGGATTCGCGCCTGAGGTCAGAACGTGAAGTGCTGGCCAATCTCTGCTTTGGTGCTTCCCTTATCCGAAGAGACCGGACTCCCGCCGAGGTGCTCAAGAATGCGATCTTCCACAAAGGCGCTCATGCTGATGCCCTTGTGCTCGCAGTACTTCTTCACCCGATCGTAGACTTCACCCCGGACCGAAATTGAGCGTCGTCTTTGTGAATTCGCCATGAGCTTCTCCAAGTATTTCCAACCACGCACCCGCGAATAATCAGATGGGGGCGACTTGTTCAAGCATGAGGACAATCCAGACGCCTGTCAAGCGCAAAGTCCCCAAAATCACGTCAAAATCACTTGTTTTCATTGCTAAATTCCGCTGGTTACGAAACGTTACAGCATCACCGCATCCGAGTGGATTCGAATCTGTGAAATACCTTCTGGTGAACGCCATATAGACGCCCGCGCGGCCCCCTCTAAAGCAGCAGTGCGAGATCCGGACGACGGGGACGATTTCCGGACGCTCGGGGCGGTTTCCGGACATCACTGGCACAATGGGCTAGTCCCGCACACCAAAAACGGCGCCGATCCGCGCGATATTTCTGGCACCGGGATTGCACTCAACCCGGCCATGAACGTGCTGGCAGGCTTGCGCCCTACAAATCGACCCCGGGAGCGACTCGGACGGCTCGGGCCTCAGGCCCTTGGAGACGCCGAGCTACTCGCCGTGGTGCTGGGGCACGGCACCCGCACCGCCGATGCGCTCACCGTCGCCGCGGTTCTGCTCGAGCGTCTTGGATCCCTGTCGGCCCTCCTGGGAGCCGACCCGGCGGAGCTCAGCCGCCTTCCGGGGATCGGCCCCGCCACCGCCGCACGACTAGCCGCCGCCGTGGAATTGGGAACACGCGCCCTCTGGCAGCAGGCCAGTCCCCGTCCTTCCCTGCGCTGTGCGCAAGACGTGCACCGCTTGCTGCGGCCCGTCATCGTCGGCCTGCACAAGGAGGTCTTCTGGGCCTTGGCCCTGGACGCGCGACACCGACTCCTCCGACAGCTACGCATCGCCGAAGGCAGTCTCCTGTCGGTGGACGTGCACCCCAGAGAGGTGTTCCGTCCGTTGATCCGGCTCGGCGCAGCAGCCACCATCCTGGTGCACAACCACCCCAGCGGTGATCCCCAACCCAGTGCCGATGACCTGGAGCTCACCCGCCGCCTGCGTGCGGTAGGTCGCCTGACGGGGATCCCCGTGCTTGATCATGTGGTTGTCACACTCGCGGACTACGCGAGCCTGGAGGAGCTGGATCCCGCGTAAGCCCCGACCCCAATCGGGCCCGGGACGGCCCTCCGAAGCCACGCCGAGTTGTGGACCTGTTGCCCAACGCGTGTTATCTTCCGGACTCACTTAGTCGGCGCTGCCACTCAGAGGTTTCAGGTCCTCGACAGGTCTTTCCATGGATGTCCGTTGCGACCAGTGCGGGATAATCTACGAGTTCGAAGACGAGCGGGTCGGCGAAACCGGCATCACCGTGAAATGCACCTCGTGCGATCATATCTTCAAGGTGTTCAAGCCCGCACCCAAAACCGCTGAGCCCACACCCGAGCCGGCAGCGGCCAAGCCGACACCCAGCATTCCATCGGCATCGCCTGCGGACGCCAAGCAGGCCGACAAACGGTGGCTGATTCGCAAGCCCTCCGGCGAGATTTTTAGGTTCCGGGAGCTCACCACGCTCCAGCAGTGGATTGTGGAACAGAAAGTGTCCCGTGAGGACGAGATCTCCCGCACGGGAAACGTGTGGGAACGGTTGGGCGCGATCAAAGAGCTGGAGCCCTTCTTCAAGGTGGTGGACAAGGCCCGCGCAATGTCCGAGGACCCCGTGATGCCACCGCGCGAGGCCGACGCCCAGAAACAGGTGCTGGCGGATAATTCTCTGTCCAAGCCCGCTCCGAGCCGACCGGACCTGCTCGACGAGAGGACCGAGCCCGACGCGTCGCCCGAGAGGATCATCGAGGAGGCATCAGAAAAGTTCTCCATGGGAGAGCGGGCCGCGCCCACCACCGCCGAGCCCTCTTTTCCCACCGGCAAGATCAGGGTGGGCAACGACACCGGGAACAAACAGGCCGCCTGGGAGCGCAGCTCCGGCGCGGCCCGCGGAGCGTCAGCCGCGTCCGACGACTCGGTAAGCCTCGATGAGGAGGATCTCGCCGCCGTACGCCGCGGGAGTCACACGGGCCGCAACGTGCTGATCACCGTCCTGGGCTTGGCGCTCGGGCTGGGCGGCTTCTTCGCTTGGACCAACTGGGATCACATCAAGGAGCTCTTCTCCGGCAAACAAAACCCGACCAGCGGCTCCTACCACAAGGGCCGCACCGCGTTCCAAGCCGACACAGAGGCGTCCTTCAAGCGCGCTCTGGATCACTTCCTTCAGATCTACCAGTCCAGCTCCAGTAAGGTCACCGACGCGCAACGCGCCAAAGCCCGGGCCGGACAATCCGAGGTCTACGCGGCATGGGCCCAGTACCTCAAGGACGACGCTGAGGACCTCCGCGACGAGGCGCAAATGCTGCAGAAGGGCGGCGTCGCAGGCACCCCTGCCAATGACCCCCGGCCCCTCCGCATCCGGGCCGCCGGTCTGGACAAGGACGCCCGGGCCAAGGCCATCCTGGCCCTGCGGTACGCCCGTTCAGCGCACCTGATGGCGCAGAATCTCGAGACCAAACGCGCGGTTGCCGAGGCCAGCCGCGTGGCCGGACAGCCCATCGGCGAGGTGCAACGGCTGGTCAAAGCAGCCCAGCGACTGCGTAGTGGCGACCCCGAGTTGCTCTACACCAAGGCGATGATTGCGTACGATCTGGGCAAGCTCGCCAAGGCCCAGAAGATGCTGCGCTCCACCATCGCCATGTGGAACCAGAAGGTGGGCAAGCCCTTCTTCCGGGCGCAGATGCGATTGGCGCGGGTGTACTACAAGCGGGCTCGGCGTGCCGAAGCCATCGCCGTGCTGCAATCCATCACCAGCCGGAATCCGTCCCACGTGCGGGCGCAGCGCCTCCTGGACAAGCTCAACGCGGGTTCCAAGGCGCTGGCCGTGAGCAAAACCACATTGGACGCCGGGGTCCCCGATAGCGGCACCGTGGCCAACATGGAGCCCGGCATGCGGCCCAAGCCCGGCAACGGCGAGCCTGCCGGGGGGTACGACCATCTGGTACGCAAGGCGGGACAGCTCTCCTACAGCGGTAAGAGCTCCCGCGCTTTGATCTACTACCGCAAAGCGCTCGCGCTCAAACCCTCCGGTGTGGAGGCGCTCACGGGCGTCGGCTACTGCTACATGGATCTACGGCAGCCGGGCCAGGCCATCCGGCACTTCCGGCAGGCCCTGGGCGTGTCCGGCGCCTACGGCGAGGCCCTCATTGGCATCGCCGAAGCGTACCAAAGATCCGGGCGAAAAAAGCAGGCGCTCCGCGCGTACAAAAAATACCTGTCGCTCCACCCCTCCGGTCGCCGGGCCGTGCTGGCCAAACAGAACATCAAGGAGCTGGAGGACAAGCTGGGCATGAGCGCCCCTGAGCCCATGGACCGCCCAGCGCCCATGGACCGCCCCGTGCCCATGGACCGCCCAGCGCCCATGGACCGCCCTGCGCCCATGGACCACCCTGCGCCCATGATCCGGCCGGCCGCCATGGTGCGTGAGCCGCCGACGATGCGGCGCGCTCCGGCCATGGTGCGCGAACCGCCGGCGTCGATGAACTAGCCGCCAACTCTCACCCGCTGCCGTGATAATCGCGCAGTTGCCATCACGCGGTGCCACGGGGAATGAATCCATCCCCGCGCCGGTTGCATAGGCGGACCGAAAGAAACGAGGTACGTATGCGACTCTGGCTGGCCTCCATGATCCTCTCCACCCTGTTCATGGGACCGGGTGGTAGCTGCACGGGACCCACGCCCAAAAAATCGAGCTCCCAGGGCGCCGGACCCGCGTCCGTGGTGGTGATCAACCTGCACGGCGCGTTGAGTGAGACCGGCGAAGACGGCAAGCTCTTTGGCAATACGCGCAGCCTGCGAACCGTGCTGCGCCGGCTGCGTCAAGCCCGCGAGAGCAAGAAGGTGGACAAGGTGGTGCTGCGCATCGGTCGGCTGCAGACGGGTTGGGCACAGCTCGCCGAGCTCCGCGCGGCGGTGGTGGCCGTGCAACAAAAGGGCAAGCGTGTGATCGCCCACCTCGACGACGCCGGAAACCGTGAGTACTACCTGGCCTGCGCGGCCAACGAAGTGGTGATGTCCGAATCCGGCTCCCTGTGGCTCGTGGGCGTGTCCGCCCAGGCGCTGTTCTTGCGCGGCCTGCTGGACAAAGTCGGCATCGAGGCGGAGTTCCTCCACGAGGGAAAATACAAGGGTGCGGCCGACTCCATGACCCGTAAAACCATGTCGCCGGCCATGAAGGAGGCCTTGGGCGCGATCCTCGACCACACCTACGCCGCATTGGTGAAGTCCGTGGCCCAGGGACGCAAGCTGCCCGCGGCCCGGGTCAAGCAGCTTATCGATCAGGCACCCCTCAGCGTCGAGCAGCTCAAGGCCGCGGGGCTCATCGATCGCATCGCGAACCACGAGCGAGACACCCAGACCCTGGCCGCAGGCGGCTCCATCAACTGGCACTTCGGCAGAAAGCCCGAAGAGAAGGGCGCCCTGCGCAGCCTCATGCAGCTATTCAAGCCCCAGACCCTGACCCAACCGCCCTCGACTCCCCACGTGGCTCTGGTGTATGCCGAAGGCGAGATCGTGTATGGCCCTCGTCGCCGGGGGCTGACCGTGTCACCCCATGTGGCGTCGCACCACCTGATCGCCGTGCTGGACAAGCTGCGCGCGCGCGACAACGTCAAGGCGGTGGTGCTGCGCATCAACAGCCCCGGAGGCTCGGCCCTCGCCTCGGATCTCATCTGGCATGCCGTCCGACGGCTCGCCGCCGCCAAACCCGTCGTGATCTCCATGGGTGACGTCGCGGCCTCCGGCGGCTACTACATCGCCTCGCCGGCCACACGCATTTACGCCCAACCCGTCACTTTGACCGGGTCCATCGGCGTGGTGGGGGGCAAGTTCAACGTGGTGGGCCTGATGGAAAAGATCGGCGTCACCAGCCAGACCTTGACCCGCGGCGCCCGGGCAGACATCTTCAACCTCACCCGCCGCTGGAAGCCTGCCGAGCGCCAGGTAATCCAGCAGTACATCCACCGCACGTACCAACAGTTCCTGGCGCGGGTGGCCTTGGGGCGCAAGCTGAGCACGGCCCAGGTGGACAAGGTCGCCCAGGGACGCATCTGGAGCGGCCAGGCGGCCCTCGATCACAAGCTCGTGGACCGACTCGGCGGGATGCTGGACGCCGTGGCCGACGCAAAAAAGCTCGGGCAGCTCAGCGCCGACGCCAAAACGGCGGTGTACCCGCGCCCCAAGACCTGGATCGAGAGGCTCCAGGAGGGGCTCGGCGGCGGCAACAGCCAGATCACCCAGGCGCTCCTGTCCGAGCTCGCGGGGTTGGGCTTTCACCGGGAGCTGCTGGGCGTGCTTTCGGCCCTCCGCGCCTGGCGGCAGGAGCGCGTGCTGACCTGGATGCCCATCATCGTGCGCGTGAAATAGCGCCTGCCCGCCGAATCTCAGATCTCGTTCAAGCCCCCTACAATGCGGTCCGGACCGCTGGCCTCCAGGGCCGCACGTTCCACTCCTTCGGACGCTACCGCGATACAGGCAAAGCCATTGTCCCGCGCGGCTTTCACATCCCGCGGGGTGTCACCGACCACCACCACCTCGTCGTCCGAGAGCGTGCGTTTCAGGTGCGAGCCGGCACGATGGGCCGCCACCCGCACCAGCTCCGCCCGATCCGCGGAGTCGTCCCCGTAACCTCCGCACACAAAAAAACCGGCGAGGTCTGCGCGCTCAAGCTTGATGCGCGCGGCCTCGCGGATGTTGCCCGTGGCCACCGCCAACAGATCACCGCGGTCCCGCAGGGTCTCGAGGCCGGAGCGCGCCCCGGACAAGACCCGAAACCCCGGTGAGTCCCGCACCGAGACGGGCAGATGCACGAGGTAGTGCTCCAACACCCGATCCACCTCACCGGGCCGGGGCGACCGCCCCAACGTGGCCCAGAACCCCTCGGTCACAATGAGCGGATCGGTCTTCCCCGCCGGACGCACCGAGCGCATAGCACCCTCCACGCCATGCAGCTCCAAAAAGGCCTGCTCCAAAGCCCGGAAGCCAGCACCGCCGCTCAGTAAAAGAGTGCCATCAATGTCGATCAAATACACAATCATGGCCGAAGAATATCACGCTAGCCTGCCCTGGCCAGGACCACGGCCTCCACGCGAACAGCGCCGACCTGGCGCAGGGCTGACGCGCAGGCCCGAAGAGTAGCGCCCGTGGTCATGACGTCGTCCACCAGCAGCACAGCGCGACCTCGAATCCGGGCCGGACGACGCACGGTGAAGGCCGAGGCGGGTAGACGTCGGCGGGCCGATGGCGTCAGGGATGCCTGAGCGGGTCGGTCCCGCGGTTTGGACAGCACCGATGCCCAAAGGGGAGGGAGCGCGGCACCGGCTCGACGCGCCCCACGGACCAGCTCTTGGACCTGATTGAAACCACGCCGCCGCAGGCCCGCCGCGGACAGCGGCACGGGCACCACCACATCGGTTCGGCGAGCAGTGTCGTGCAACAACGGCGCAAGCAGTGCCCCGAGGGTCGAGGCCAGCCCCATCCGCCCGCCATACTTGCACCGACGCAGCGCCTGGGCCAGCTCCCCCCCCCACAGGAATCCCGCCCGCGCCCGGTCAAAGGCCGGGGGCTCGCGGCGACACCGCAGACAGCGGTCCTGCCAGCCGGGGTCGCTGCACACCGGACAGGCGACCACCAACGGCTCCAAGGTCACGGCACATCGCTCGCAAAAAATGTCCCGGGCCTGGATCAGGGGCAGCAGCGCCTCGCAGCCCGCGCATCGGGGAGGGGCAATCCAGTCCCAGAGGGGACCCAGCAAGATCTGGTGCAAGGGGGGATGCAAGGTCATGTTCGGGTTATCGGCCGGCGCCGTTTTTGGTTGCGTAGTGATATAAAGCAGACCCAGCCCAGAACGGTGCCAACCCAAGGAGAGGACCGGAGGAAGGGACAGGGCTCGGGCCGGGTATCACGTGCTGCTCAAACCAACAGGAGACCTGTCATGATCAAACAAACCCGCCCCACGGGACCCTGGTCCCTCGTGGCCCTACTCGCCGCAACCGCCCTGCCCCTGGTCATCGGGGCCGTTGTCTGGGGCGGTCCCAGCCCCCGCGACCAGCACGCGCTCTGGAAGGACCCCCCCCTGAAAGGATTGGCGGCGAAGCGCCAGCGCGTGCTTGAAAAGATCACCGGCGATCCGTCAGTGCTGGTAAACGTAAGCTACGAGCACCTGCCGGCCACCCACGACATGACCCTGTTGGGCAAGGCGGCTCTGCCCGCCCTGGAGCGCGGTCTCACCCACAACGTGAAGCCTGCCGTGCGCCAACGCATCGCCTGGGTGCTCACAGACCTGGCCGACCACCACAGCCGCCACGTGCTGCGCGCCGCCCTCAAAGACTGGAACAGCACCGTCCGTCGACAAGCGGTCCAGGGCCTGGGCGCCATGGGCGATGGGGGCGCCGAGAGGCTGCTCTGGCAGCGCTATGATGATCCCGAGGAGACCGACGGAGTCAAGATCGCTGCGGTCAAGGCCATGGGCCGGATTGGAGCGCTCAAGTCCGCCCCGCGCCTGCTCAAAATCCTTGCCGATAAAAAAAGCAAGCTCTCGTCCGATACCCGAGCTGCGGCCCTGCAAGCCCTTTGGGACCTGCGCCTTCGGCTGGGGACCAAGCACCTCCGTCGCACCCTCACCCTGGCCCTGGCCGGTGACGATGCCTACCTGAACACCTTCGCGGCCGCCGGGGCCGCAGAGCTCCGCGACAACTCGCCGGCAGTGCGCAGGGCGCTGATCAACCGCCTGCGACACCCCAACGCCAACGTACGAAACCTGGCCGTCTATGCCCTGGGAGAGATCGGACACAAGGGCTCCAGCGGCGCGCTACGCAAACGCCTGAGCTCTGCTCGGTCAGCGCGGCTGCTGAACAATATCGCCTTCGCGCTGCGCAAGATGGGGGACACCCGCGTCATGAGCTTGCTTGGGGGACTGCTCGCCCACCGCCTGGCCATCATCCGCCTGAACGCGGCTTACGTGCTCGGCGATATCGGCGATCCGGCCGCAATCCCGCTCTTGGCCAAGGCGCTGCGTGACCCCTCCGACTTTGTCCGCGCCTCTGCCATCAACGCCCTGGGACGCCTGGGCAGCCGCACCGCCGAGGTGCATCTGAAGCCGTTGCTGACCAGCGGACAGCTCTCATTGCGCATGGAGGCGATCTTTGCCCTCAACCGCATCACGCAGGGTGGGTACAACGACCTCATCGCCAAAGAGCTGCTGTTCCACAAGCTGCGGACCGTGCGCCGCGCGGCCGCGCTGGAGCTGGCCCGCCGCAAGGACACCCGGGCCATCCAACCGCTATTGTTCTGCCATGCCAAGGGGCGGTGCAGCAGCCAAACCCTCGCCCGCTCTCTGGAGAACATGAAATCCTGGCGGGCCACACCACCACTGCTGGTGGCGTACAGCCGACAGATCTCGGGGTACTCGTCGGGCGCCACCCGGCTCCTGCGGGCCGTGGGCAAGCGCAAGCTCAAACCGGGACACCGGGAGCTGCTCCGGAGCCTGCTCACCGTCGGCAAATGGAAACCCACCCAGCGCCGACCCCTGTTGCGACTGCTGGGCCGTCTCCAGGATCGAAGCGCCCGGGGCGCCTACTGGGGATTCCTCGGGAGCCGGGATCGTCTGACGCGGTTGAATGCCGCCTACGCCTTGGCCAACCAGGGCTATGATCACGGTCGGACGGCGCTGGTCAACGCCTTGACCCAGGCGGCACCACGGGTCAAACGGGGCGCCGCGGATCTGCTCCGGAGCCTCACCCACACCAAGACCCGCGTCACCGTACACGCCGATCTCAAAAAAGCACTCAAAGGCCACGGTCCTATTACGCGCCTGGCGGCGGCCTACGCCCTCACGGCATGGGACGCTCAGGCCGGCGTGAAGATCCTCATTGAGAGCCTCACCCATACCAGCCGACGGGTGCGTCACGAGGCCGCCTATTATCTCATGCGGCCCGAGATGCGACCGCACCGAGCCCTGGTGGCCAAATTTCTGGTGTCGGAAAAGCGTCCGGCAATGCGAGGCACCCTGCGCCGCATCCTGCGCCAGATCACGCCGGGCACGCTCAAGAAAGTGTCGGGTTGGGTGACCCTCTGAGCCAAACCGATCACAAGCCGGTGCCCGACCCTGCCCGGTGGTGGGCGTTACCGGTGGCGCTCACGGTGGCGGCCACGGGGATCCTCTGGGACCCGAACACCTCCACCTACGGGTCCGTCAAAGGCGTGCTGTTGCCCCTGGGCGCCCTGGCCGCGGTGCTCACAGCCTGGGTACGGGTACGGCGAGGCGCCAGCTGGGACCTGGGAGCCCCCACCCTGGCAGTGCTCCTCCTGGCGGTCTGGGCCGGAATCAGCCTGTGCTGGACCCCTTCAGTGATCGCGGGCCTCAGCGATCTGGCGCCGGCACTGGCGGCGGTGACGCTTTTGCTCGCGGGGCGTGTGCTGCTCCAGGGAGCCGGCGCGGCGCGCGTCCTGGCCAGCGCCATGGCCGTGACGGGACTGGCGGCCTCCGGAGCGGCTCTGGTTGAATACGGGCTGGGCTCCCCGGCCCCCTCGGGCACCATCGGCAACCCCAACCACCTGGCGATCTACGTGGCGGCCACCTTGCCGGCCCTGGTGTGGATCGCCTGGTGGCCTCAGGGCCCTCGACTGAAGGTCGGCATTCCCTGGCGCCTGCTCCGACTGGCAGTGCTGGTAGCACCGGCCCTGGCCGCCATGTGGCTGTCGGGTTGCCGAAGCGTCTGGCTCGCCGTCGGAGCGGGCGCGCTGATTACCCTGGCCCTCGGTCGCCCTACCCCGCGCAGTCGACGAGCCGCCCTCGGGGTGGCGCTGCTGCTCTGTCTGACCGGGGGTGCGATCACGATCCTAGGGCCCGCACGGTGGCGACACAGAGCGGGGGGCCGGCTCTATCTGGCCCGCATCTCGGGGGCCCTGTTTACCGCCCGTGCAGCGACGGGCCACGGCGTAGGCGGCTTCGCCATCCGGTTTCCCGAGCGCCAGGCCAAGCGCCTGGCCGCGCACCCCAAGGAGCGTCCCCTGTGGACCCACGCCCGCACCGCCCATAACGAGCCCCTCCAAGCGCTGGTGGAGCTAGGCCTCGTGGGCGGACTGCTCTTGCTCATGGTGACGCTCTTTGTGCTCGGTTCCATGGTGGGAGGCCGTGACCCGCCGCCCCCGCACCGGTGGGTAGCTTCGGCCAGTCTGGTGATCCTGGGCGTGTCGGGCCTTTCCGAGGGGAGCCTGCACCCCGTGGCCCTGCTGACCCTGGCCACGGCCTATCTGGCTCTTTTGTGGGAGCCCGGAGCCAACCGCATCGGCGCGTTGCAACGTGCGACCGCGGTGGCGGTGGCGCTGGCCTTCACCGCCTCTGCCCTGACCGTGACCGCTGCCCGACAGTACACCGCGGACCGACTGGTGGCCCGCGCACACCTGGCCGCTACACCGGGTCAACGCCTGGCCCTGTTACGAGACGCCGCCCGGCTCGCCCCGAATCCGGGCCGCGCACGTTTTTACCTGGGGCTCACGCTGGCGCGGCAGGGTCGGCCCGTGATGGCCGCGGCGACCCTCCGCCAATCCGCGCGGGACTTTCCAAACCTTGGGACCTCCATCGCCCTGGGAAACGCGCTCATGGCCCAGGGCCGCATCCGAGAAGCGGCCGAGGTGTACCGACACGCAGCCTGGCTGCATCCGCGATACGCCGCCGCCCACCACAACCTCGGCCTGGCCCTGGGGAAACTCGGGCAACCCCGGGCCTCCCGGGAGAGCCTCCGCCGGGCCCGGCGGCTATGGCCCGGACGCTGGCTGGAACCCTGGCGGATCCGCGCCATTCGCCGGCTGATCCGTCCCGCTGGCGGTCCGTCCTGAACGCGGCCGTACGGAAGGCGGACCGTCACTATTTCTTCTGGACCAGAGTGTCCCAGGCGCCGCTGAGCAGCTCGTCTTCGAGACGGCCTCGCAAATCGGAGAGGTCCCTCGGCGCCGGCAACTGCTGGTACAGCGCCACCACGTCCCGCACCGGTTGACTGGGCCGGAGCGCTTCGGGAGGGACCTTGCGGAGATTCACCTCGGCGCCGGGCACCACGTCCTGGATGAATCCCTTTTTGAGGGCCACGCCCAGGCGCGAGGGACAGCGACAGGGGTTCATGGGATGAACGTGCTCACACCGCGGTGCGAGGTAGTCGACGGTCTTTTTCTTGGCCCTCGACAGACGCACCTTGAGGGCCGCGGGCGTGATGCCCAGGCTCGCCGCGGCAACTGCCGGCTTGGCGTCCATCATCACGACCATCACGAAGGCCATACGCTCGCCCAGACTCAGACAGTTGAGCACGGCGGTCATGCACCCCTGTTTGAGCTCCCAGAGCAGCAGGCTCCGCTCCGGGTCCGTCAGCCTGTCCGTTCGAGTGACCTGGGTGGGATCTCCGCGGATGGTGTCATCCAGAAAATCGAAGGTGATGCGGTTGCTACCGTCCAAGCTGCCCAGGGCTATATGGACGCCAATCTTCATCAGCCAAGCGCCCACCCGCTCGAGGTCGGGAAGCTTGTCTCGACCGACATAAGCCCGAAGAAAAACCTCCCGGGTCTGCTCATCCGCCCGCTGGGCGTCGTTACCGACCCGGTAAGCGAAGTTGTGTACGTCGCCGAGGTGCTGCTCAATGAGCTGGAGGAACTCTTTTTTATTCAACTTCTAGGTGATCCACAGAACGCATATTTCAGCCTTTTTTATCATGGATCAATCGCGGAATCCAGCTTCGCAACGTCGCCGCCACGGGGGCCAGACCACGGGAATGGCTGCGGGGAACATCAGGCGTGGGCACAGGATCAGTCCGACGAAGGGACGGCGGGCGGACGGGGCTTGGCAAAGAGCTGCTGCAAGGCCCACACCTCGCGGGCGCGCAAACCTGCGTACTGTACACCAAGGCCCTCGCCTGGCTGCACCCAGCGGACATGGGCATCCACTTCTACGGGCGCGTCCAGATCCGGCAAGGAGAATTTTACGCGGACCACCGCGCCGAAGGGAATCGCCGCGTTCAGGTTCACGAAAATCCCGCCCAAAGACATGTTCCGCGTCACTGTGGAATGCGTAGTACCCTCGTGGATGATCTCCACCGACATCTCGATGTCGTAGCGTTGCTGAGCGCGTCTGCCGCTACCTTCAGTCACCTGAACCTCCGCATTTCGTCTCTTACTATCGGGGGGATCACACCGTCAGTCAAGTTGCCTGAAAAGTTCGCAGAAGGCATCGCGCGCTGGTTTACATACGGACGTCGATGAGGGCCTTCTGACGGAGAGATTTTACCCACGCCTCGGTACGTTTGGCCGCCCGGAGCTGGTAGAGTCGCCCCTTGAGGCGACGCTTGATCTTTTCAAAGGGCAGCGCCTCGGACTCCTTGCGCGCATGGATGTACACGATGTACAGGCCCGAATCCGTAGAGATGGGACCGACGACTTTTTTTGCACCCTTGACCGCGAAGACCGCCGTCTCCACCTGGGGCGGCAGACTCCCGCGGCCCACGTACCCTAAAGAGCCCCCCTTGGCGCGCGTCTCCGGGTCATCGGAGAGGCGACGCGCCACCGCGCCCACGGTGACCTTGCCGGCGCGTAGTTGCCCCACCAGCATCTGTGCCAGGCGCTGCTGGTTTGCAAGGCTATACCGTCCGGTGGCAGACCGGTCCACGCGCAGATAAATCTCGCTCAGTTTCAGCTTGAGACCCACACCCATGGCCGACACGCTTTTTTGATAGTGGGCGCGGACCTCCGTCCAGGAGACACTGATGCGGGAGCGCACGGCGAGGTTGATGGTCTTGAGTCGCAGGATCTGCTTCCGCAGATCCTGACGGTAGCTGGCAAAGGGGTATCCCTCCTGGGCCAGGGTGGCGATGAGCTCCTGGAGGGTGAGCTTATTTTGCCGCAGCACGGTCTGGATGGCCTTGTCCACGTCACTGCTGCTCACATCCAGCTTCCGCTTCTTGCCCTCTTCCTCGATGAGGATGGCATCCACGAGCTTGACGAGCTCCCGACGCTGCAGCAGTCGGAACTGCTGCTGACGCAGCTTGGGATCGCTGATCTGCGCCAGCTTCGGCAGGAACTCGCGCACGCGCGTGTTGAGCTCGGACAGCAATACAATGCGCTCATTGACCACAGCCGCGACGCGTTCAACAATTTCGGCCCGGGCCGAGGTGGGATGTAGCAGCGCTGCTCCCACGACCATCGCCAGCACCCAACGCAGGGGATTTCTTGCCATGTTTTCTCCGCGGCAGCACGTGCGCTTGAGGGTGGGCTGCCACCTCTTGTATTGGGGCCCCTGGGGACCCCCGGGGGTTGCCCGGAACTACTGCATGGGTGCAGGCTTGCGCAGACGCACGGGTCCGCCGCGACGTCCCATGGGACCGCCGCCTCGCATCCTACGACCGGGGAACCCCCCCCTCATGCCCATCCGACCACCGGTCATGCCCATGGGACCGCCGCGCCGGCGGCCCCGGCGTCCATGGCCGCCACTACGCTGGATCGTGGTATCGATCTTTACCGCCGCGAGCTTGTCGTCATACACCGTAACTTTGGCCTTGGCGCGCAACCCCTTTTTGAAGCTCTCCAGGGCCTCGCGACGCTTGTCACGCAGGATGCGCGTAACAATCTGCTGCTTCACCTTGGGGTCATCCACCTTGCGGTTGATGGCCGTGCGGCGATGGGTCAGCTTGATGATGTGCCAGCCCGCCTTGGACTTGACCGGCCCGCCCACGTCTCCGCGCTTGACGAGCTTGAATGCGGCATCGATGACCTCTTTGGGCACGCGCTTATCAGCCTGGGTGAAGTATCGCAGGTCCCCGGCTCGACGCTTGGTGGCCTCGTCCGTGGAGTGCTTTTTGACCAACTCGCGGAAGGCCCGCGGATCGTTGCCCTTGGCCTTGACCGCAGCCAACACCTTGAGCGCCTCGGCCTTGTCACCCACCAGAATGTGCGACGCCCGCACGGTCTCGGGCTTGTTGTACTGGGCCTGGTGCTTGTCGTAGTAGGCTTTGACATCTCCGTCCGAGATGGTCGAACGCTTGACCTGGTCCTCCACCACCGTCTGGCGCAAGCGCTGGATCATCACCTGCCGCAACATCCGGACCACGTCCGGGTGCTTGGCGAAACCACGGCGCGCGGCCTCCTTAGCCAGCACCTCGAACTCGATCATGGAGTCGAGCAGGGCGCGCTTTTTCTCCAGGGACTCGTACCGACCCCGCACGTAGCGAGACATGCGGTTGATGCGCTCGGCAAGGTCGCCCACTGTGATCGTGACGTCGCCCACCTTGGCCAACTCGAGCTTGGCATCCTGGGGAGAGATAACCGGCTTTGGGGCAGCCGCCTTGGCGGCCGGGGCGACGGCCTTCATGGGCGCGACGGCCTTCATGGGCGCGACGGCCTTTCTGACGGCCGCTTTCT
>Ga0180009_10000457_pt1 | contig 57135 bp, 62 predicted proteins | sample OS_PC_MetaG_FD_123537 | JGI IMG/M metagenome (GOLD analysis project Ga0180009, IMG submission 123537) | Groundwater microbial communities from the Aspo Hard Rock Laboratory (HRL) deep subsurface site, Sweden - OS_PC_MetaG | ecosystem: Environmental > Aquatic > Deep subsurface > Groundwater... | reverse complement strand
TTTGCCTTTTTTTGAAGTTTTTTTAATGTACTTAGAACCAAGCTTAAACCTACTCCTAATATCAAAAATTCTAATTTTTAAGGACGGCAAAGATATAACCTTACTCAATAATACGCAAGGGAAGTCTGTATTTTTAAGCTCCATAATCTCATTTTTCTTCAAGTCGTCACATAAAAAGCTATAAATCAACAAGCAAGTTATTCATCGGAAAAATGTATTTCCGTTCTCTATATGATATTTGTACACTTTGTGAATATTAAGTAAGGATAAACAGCGTCCACAAATACAATTTTGCCCTTCAAGTCAACATTATATATAAGGGTGATTGGCGCCTAGTTAAAAAGTTCTTTAAGAAATAAACAGCAGCTCAAATGTATGCCCAAGGCATCCGAATAACTACCAAACGGCGTTTTGGCTTTAAAACTTTGTTCTTCTTGCTTTATAAAATAAACGGAACAAGCCCAACACCTATTTTATGTAGAAATCATCCTAAAAAGATGAATTTTCGCTTAGAATGCAAATTTGAGCTGCACCAAAACAGGCTGTTGGTTTTCTGTATTGAGGTTATTCACAGAGACGCCCAACAGGCGAACAGATTCCTGTAATCTTTCTTGAAAGAGCAATTCCTTTGCTGTTTCCAACAAAAGACTTTGGTCATTGACAAAATATACCAAGGTTTTGCTCCGTGTATGAACGGTAAAATCGCTGTATTTGATTTTTAAGGTAATTGTTTTCCCGGCTACATTTTGTTTCTTCAATCTAAAGTGTAACTGCCTACAAATCTTCTCTAACTGTTCCAACATAAACACCTCCGAAGTCAAATTTTCTGAAAAAGTTCTCTCTGCCCCCACAGATTTCCGAATCCTATCGGGTTTTACCGAGCTGTGGTGTATCCCGCGCACTACATCAAAGTACACCGCTCCGCTTTTACCGAAATGCGAGGTCAAAAAATCGCGTGTTTGCCGTTTTAAATCGCGTCCGTCAAAAATTCCCAACTTAAACATTTTCTCTGCGGTCACTTTACCTATACCAAAAAACTTCTGAATGGGCAATTGTTCCAAAAAAGAGGAAACTTCACCCGGATCAATGGTTTTCTGCCCGTTGGGCTTGTTGATGTCGCTGGCTATTTTTGCCACAAACTTGTTGATAGAAATTCCCGCAGATGCTGTGAGTCCGGTTTTTTCAAATATTTTTTGACGGATTTCCGTTGCCAACAAGGTAGCACTGGGATGTCCTTTTTTGTTCTGTGTTACATCCAAATAGGCTTCATCTAATGACAAAGGCTCAACCAGGTCTGTGTACTCATAAAAAATATTCCGTATATGCCCCGAAATTTCTTTGTATCGATCGAAACGAGGCGACACAAAAATCAAATCAGGACATTTTTGTTTGGCCAATCTGGATGACATCGCACTGCGAACACCAAACTTTCTGGCTTCATAGCTCGCTGCTGCAACCACACCCCTGTCGCTGCCTCCGCCAACCGCAATAGGTTTACCGCGCAGTTCCTCATGGTCGCGCTGCTCAACGGATGCAAAAAAAGCATCCATATCTATATGTATAATCTTGCGCAATGGAATATCCAACGTATCTAAATTCTATCCGCAAGTTCAGAAAAAATGAGCTGTAATAAAAGTCTAACCTATAGATTTGACCACTTCTTTTTTGGCCTCCTTGCGGCTGCCGTCAAATCCATCCACACCGCTTACTGTGGTGTATTTCATGACATACCGCTTACCCGGATGTATGCGCTGGTAAGCGCTTTGACACATCAAGGTAGCCTCGTGAAATCCGCAAAGTATCAGTTTGAGTTTGCCCGGATAGGTATTCACATCGCCAATGGCATAAATGCCCGGAATGTTGGTTTGGTAATCGAGACTGTTGTTGACTTTGATGGCATTTTTTTCTATTTCCAATCCCCACTCAGCGATAGGCCCAAGCTTAGGCATCAAACCAAACAAAGGAATAAAGGCGTCTGTTTCTACCTTCAAGTTTCCTTGTTCTTGTTGATGTATGGTCACCGACTGTAATTTTTCTTTGCCTTCCAATCCTTGTACTTCTGCATCCGTGATCAATCTCAACTTTCCAAGTTTGGCCAGTTCTTCCACTTTTTCCACAGAATCCAAAGCGCCTCTAAACTCCTTTCGGCGATGCACTAAGGTTACCTCCGCAGCCACATCGGTCAGAAAGATTGCCCAATCCAAAGCCGAATCACCGCCACCGGCCAAAACTACCCGCTTGCCGCTGTAGGCTTCCGGTTCCGGAATGGTATAGGCAACTCCCTTGTCTTCGTAATATTGTAGGTTGTCTATCGGAGGTTTACGAGGTTCAAATGAACCCAAACCTCCTGCAATAGCCACCACAGGGGCGTGGTGCTTTACGCCTTTGTTTGTCGTCACTACAAAACTGCCATCTTGCAGTTTTTCAATCGTTTCTGCGCGCTGATTCAAACTAAAAGTAGGCTGAAAAGGTTTGATTTGTTCCATTAAATTTTTCACCAAATCTCCGGCCAAGACTTCCGGAAAACCCGGTATGTCATAAATGGGTTTTTTGGGATAAATCTCCGAACACTGACCTCCCGGTTGTGGCAAAGCATCAATAATATGACATTTTAGCTTCAACAGTCCGGCTTCAAAAACGGCAAAAAGTCCGGTAGGTCCGGCACCTATAATCAATATATCTGTCTTAATCATAACTTTTTTTGGTTAGTAATACTTCTGTGTGTTTATGCAATATTTTTATTTTCTCTTCAAAATCGCCTTCTATGGTTTTCCTAAACAGATGTAGGCTTTCCAACAATTCGTCAACTTCCTCAGGCAACGCCTCTTCCATGAGTTCCCGAAATCTTTTTGCAAAGGTAGGTGATTTGCCATTAGTCGAAATACCCAACTTCAAATTGCCTTTGGTCACGATGCCGCCCAAATAAAAATCGCACAAATCGGGGGTGTCGGCTACATTCACCAAAATGCCTGCTGCTTTGGCATCTTTGTAGATTTGCGCGTTGACGTCTCGGTCATTCGTAGCCGCTATTACAATACTTTTTTGCAGCAAATCCGCAGCATCATAGCGCTTTTCAACCATACTTATCCGATATCTATCTGCCAAAGTACGCACTGCATCGCTAAATTTTTCAGACACCATAGTCACGCGCGCATCCGGACTCGATTTCAACATAAACGACAATTTTTCATAACCCACAAATCCACCACCCACAATCAGCACTTCCAACTGCGAAAGCTTTAAAAAAACCGGATACAATGTATTCTTATTCATATTTTTTTCTTTTGGGCGTGCCCCTTTTGGCAGCTTGCTCGGCAAACGGCCAAAAGGGTCGGGCTTTCGGGCGTCGCTTTTTGTCTCGCCACACGGGCGAGGCAAAAGAGCTTCGCAAGCCCTCAATCCCTCACGCAGATTTCAACGCACATCCTACATGTATTCCTGAACATAGATCTTATTTAAAAACCTCAAACACAAGTCGCCAACATTTGCCTTAGCGCAGTAGCTTTGTACAACCGCACCACTTCACCCACTACAATCACCGCGGGCGAACCCATAGAAGCGGCTTTCGCCTTTGTAACAATGTCTCGAATACTGCCCACCACAGATCGCTGTACTTTGGTGGTTCCGTTCTGAATCATCGCCACCGGCGTATCTGATTTGCCAAGTCGTATAAAAAGTGAAGCAATTTCAGTAAGTTTTGAAGCACCCATCAAAATCACCACAGTAGCCGAAGATTGGGCTGCTAACCGCAAATCATCGGTCAGTTCTCCATGCAAATCAGTAGCCGTTACCACCCAAAAACTACTGGAAAGCGTTCGATGCGTCAACGGAATACCTACACCCTGCGGAACCGCCACCGCCGAAGAAATCCCCGGAATTACCGAAGTTTCTATACCGTGCTTTTCTGCAAAAAGCAACTCTTCGCTACCGCGTCCAAACACAAACGGATCACCGCCTTTTAGACGCACCACATGGCCGAAATTTTGCGCACAATCTACGAGTAACTGATTGATTTCGTCTTGGGTAAAAGTCTTGAAATGCTTCCTTTTGCCCACAAAAATTTTCTGACAATCGGCGGTTGTATGTTCCAACAGCGATTTTTCTATGAGCGCGTCATACAACACCACTTGTGCCGATTGCAAGGCTCGAACCCCTTTGAGTGTAATCAATTCCGGATCGCCCGGACCGGCACCCACAAGGGTAATTTTAGGTTGTGGCTTCATAGGCTTGGTTTTGTCTGAAGTTTTCCGCAGATTTTAAAAATGCAGTAGATTGTTGCAAATATTTTTTGGCAAATGCGCTGTCGGGTGTGTTTTCTTTTATTTGATATACCAAATTTTCAAAGCGGGTTTGAAGCGGTAGCTTTTTAGTTTCCACAAAATGTGTGTCAAACAAGCTGATCACAGAGGCCTGGGAATTGGTCTCAACACCCTCGGCTAACAACAAGGCCTTGGCGGCGTTCAAGAAAGTTGCATAACTAAAATAAATACTGTCTGCAAACTTACCCTTTTCAAAACAGGCTGTAGCAGCCTCAGCTTTTTCTTGACTTTCCAGCAATAGAGTCGCAATCAAATCGATGACCACTCCTGCACATTCGCCTACGCCTATAGCTTGCACATAAGCTTGGTCATGACCCCAATCTACAAAATCTTTTGCTTGTAGGTTGTCTGTTTCTGACAGGGGTTTGAGCAATTCGTAAAAATAATTTTTGCCCTGTCTGTCGTAATAAGAGATAAAATCCTCATTTTCTATTTGTTTGGCTTCGTAGTCGTCGAGCAACAACCGCAGTGCTTGCGGTCCTCTTTTGCTGGGAATTTTGATAACTTTATCCGAGAAACGACCTTCGCCATTTCCTAGTGTGCCACCTCCCAACAGCACTTGCAATGCCGGTGCTACATTTTTTCCTTGGCGAATAGACATGCCTTGAAAACCAATCTGCGCCATATTGTGCTGCCCACAGGCGTTCATACAACCGCTTATTTTAATCAACAAATCCTTATGATTCAGATATTGCGGATATTCTTTTGTTATCACTTGCTCAAGCACTTCGGCAATTCCGGTGCTGCTGGCTATACCTAAGTTACAGGTGTCCGTTCCCGGGCAAGCGGTAATATCTGCCGTGGACTCATAGCCGGAGGTTGCCAATCCAATTTTTTTAAGCGTTTGATAAAAGAAAGGCAGAGCGGTCTCATCTATATGTCTGATCAATAAGTTTTGTCGAAGCGTAAATCGCAATTCATCGGCAGCGTAGTTGTGTATCAAGTCTGCCAAGGCGCGCGCCTGACTTGTACTAAAATTCCCCAACAAAACCCTGACGCCTACCGCCACCTTACCTTTTTGTTTTTGGGGCAAGACATTGGTTTTTTTCCAATCATCAAAGGCTATGTCACCCGATACATCTATTTGCGGTGCAGTCTTCAAAGCTTTTTTAACAAAGTTTTCGTCAACATCTATAGCAATCGGGTGTGACGTATTGGGCAAGGCTTTCTTTTCTGCTTCAACCCATTGCAGAAATGTTTGCAGACCTGCCTCTTTCACCAAAAATTTCATACGGGCTTTCATGCGTTTGTTCCGCTCTCCATATCTGTCAAAAATTCGAATAACTGCTTCTGTAAATGGAATGATTTGGTCAGCGTGTAAAAAGTCGTAAATCAAATCGGCATGTTTGGGTTGGGATCCCAATCCGCCGCCGAGTAAAACCTTGAAACCCCTTTTCTCCAGGCTGTTTTCGGTTTTTAATTGTGGAATAAACCCGAGGTCGTGCAGATAGGTCAGTGCGCTGTCTTTGTCTGATGACGAGAAAGCTATTTTAAACTTTCTGCCCATTTCCTGGCAAATCGGATTGCGAAGCAAATATCTAAACATGGCATCTGCATAGGGCGTGACATCAAAGGGCTCATCCGGGTCTATTCCCGCCATATCTGAGGCAGTGATGTTTCGCACCGTATTGCCACAGGCCTCGCGAATCGTTACATCGTCCTTGTCTAAATCTGCCCACAACTGTGGTGTGCGATCTATGCTGACGTAGTGAATTTGTATATCCTGCCGCGTGGTGATGTGCAGTTTGCCCGTAGAATATTCATCGGACACATCGGCAATTCGTTTAAGTTGGTTTGAGGTAACCCGCCCAAAAGGCAATTTGATGCGAATCATTTGCACGCCTTCTTGTCGTTGCCCATAAATGCCGCGGGCCAATCGAAGGCTGCGAAATTTTTCTTCAACTATTTTTCCTTCTTTGAAAAGCCTGATTTTTCTTTCCAGATCTATGATGTCTTGTTCGACTACGTTATTTTCGATTTCGGTTCTAAAACTCTGCATGCTATTTTATTAAGTAATTAATCTAAAAGCCCAACACCCGAGGTGAAATGCGATTGGTTGTCGATGAGTATAAAAGCGCCGTTAAATTTATTTTCGGCATAGGCATCGTAAAAAATGGGTTTGCTCAACTTCAAACGAACTTGGCCAATTTCATTCAAATTTAAATGTGTTTGACTTGTATCGGCTGCTGAAAAATCTGTTTTATATACCGATTCCAAAGCATCTACTTTGGCCATCACACGGTTGACGCCGTGCTGCAAGGAGAAGGTTTTTCCGACCAGTAACGGTTGTGTATCCATCCAACAAACTTTTGCAGAAATTTGTTTTCCTTGTATAGGCAATTCGGATGACTTTACCATCATATCGCCTCGGCTGATATTGATTTCATCTTCTATGGAGAGCACAAAAGAACTGCCCGGGTTGGCTGTTTCGAATGTATCTTTATAAAAACGAATTTCTTTGATGCGAGACCGGTTGAGCGAAGGCAAGACCGTAATTTCGTCTCCCACACTAAGTGGCGCACCGGTAAGTTTACCTGCAAAGCCTCTGAAATCGTGAAACTCATTAGTTTTGGGACGTATGACATGTTGCACTGCAAAACGTGCCTGTCTGTTGATGTCTGTCAAATCTACTTGTATGCTTTCGAGCAAATCAAGCACGGTATCACCTGTGTACCAAGGCATTTTATCGGATAGTGTAGCTACGTTATCGCCGTGCAACGCACTAATGGGCACGTAGGATATTTGCTGTTGATAACCTGCCTTCTCTGCCAGGGTTTCAAACGCTTTTTTGATGTCCAGAAATCGCTGCTTGTCAAAACCTACCAAATCCATTTTGTTGACCACAACCATTAGGTTTTTGATACGAAGGAGGCTATTGATATAGAAATGTCTAAAGGTCTGTTCAACCACGCCTTTACGGGCATCGATGAGAATGATTGAAACTTGTGCGTTGGAAGCGCCCGTCACCATATTGCGTGTAAACTCAACATGGCCGGGGGCATCGGCAATAATGAAGCGCCTTTTGGGTGTGGAAAAATAAATATGTGCCACATCTATGGTGATGCCTTGTTCGCGTTCGGCTACCAATCCGTCTGTAGCCAGGGAAAAATCGAGGTAGTCAAAACCTTTGCGCAGACTGCTTTCGCGTATAGCGTCTAGCTTGTCTGAGGGCAAAGAATTTGTGTCGTATAACAGCCTGCCGATGAGGGTGCTTTTTCCATCATCTACACTGCCTGCTGTTGCTATTTTGAGTACTTGCATGGGTGTGTTTCTATACGTTATTTGTTTGAAGACAATAGCCAATAGCCATTATGCATTAGGCATTAGGCATTAGGCATTAGGCATTAGACATTAGGCATTAGGCATTAGGCATTAGGCATTAGGCATTAGGGTCATTTGTTATGTATTAATAATTCGTAATTCATATATTCAACATTTTAAATTTAGAATTCAAATTTTCTAACATCTAGAGGCTTATTCCTCAAAAATATCCTTCTTTTTTTCTCTTTTCCATGGCCGCTTCAGATCGTTTGTCGTCGATTCTGGCACCGCGTTCAGAAATATTGGACAATTCGATTTCCCCGATGACTTCGTCTATGGTTTGGGCATCAGACAAAACTGCCGCAGTGCAACTCATATCGCCTACAGTGCGGAAGCGAACCACCCTGTGGGTCACCTGCTCCTCATCGTCTTTGTAAACAAACGGGGAAGCAGACCAAATGAGGCCGTCTCTTTCAAAAACAGCGCGCTTGTGTGCAAAATAAATAGATGGTATTTCCAACTTTTCCAATTTGATATAATGCCACACATCCAACTCTGTCCAGTTGGAAATCGGAAAAACACGAACATTTTGTCCGTGGTCTATCATGCCGTTGAGCATGTCGAAGAGTTCGGGTCTTTGGTTTTTTTCGTCCCATTGTCCAAAATCGTTTCGCACAGAAAAAATACGCTCTTTGGCACGGGCTTTTTCTTCATCTCTGCGTGCACCACCTATACAGGCATCAAACTTAAACTCATCAATAGCATCGAGCAGGGTTTGGGTCTGTAGTCTGTTGCGGCTGGCATATCGTCCTTTTTCCTCGCTCACTTTTCCTTGTTTTATGGTATTTTCTACATACCGCACAATCAGTTGCGCACCTGTTTCGGCTACCAGCTTATCTCGAAAAGCAATGGTTTCGGGAAAATTATGGCCGGTATCTATGTGTAACAAGGGAAAAGGGATTTTTTCCGGATAAAATGCCTTTTGCGCCAGCCGAACCAAGGTAATAGAATCTTTCCCGCCTGAAAAAAGCAGGACAGGTTTGTCAAACTGGGCATACACTTCGCGAATGATGTAAATGGCCTCGCTTTCGAGGAGGTTTTCTTTCAAAACTCGATGCGAAATCGTATCTAAAGTGGGCTGTGTATTGGCTGTAAATTCTTGCATGTTAGTAGAAATTAAAATACTGAAGTGTCTTTATTTATTACTTTTGCGTGAGGTGTATGCCGCATTCTTTATGGCTTTGTTCCCACCACCACCTACCCGACCGCGGGTGCTCGCCGGGCTCAACGGCCCTGGTACAAGGTTCACAACCTATACTCGGATAGCCTTGTTTGTGGAGCACGTTGGTAGGGACGTTGTGTTGCGCAATGTAGTTTTCTAAATCGGCGCGTGACCACTGTGTGAGTGGGTTGTACTTGATGACGTCAAAAAAAGCATCGTATGCAAACAAGGCGGTTTCTTTTCGAACATCAGACTGGTCGGCCATAAGACCGGTCACCCAAATATCAGCATCTTGCAAAGCCAACTGCAATGGTGCTACTTTACGGATGTGACAACATTCTTTTCGGTTTGCTACACTTTGGTAGAAACTGTTTGGCCCTTTTTCATCTATTAGCTTTTCCACATCTTCATAATTTGGAAAAAAGCATTTGATTTCAGCTTGATACTTGTTTCGGGTTTTGTCAAAGAGCGCATAGGTCTGCTCAAAAAGCCTGCCCGTATCTAAGGTAAAAATTTTTACAGCTAAGTGGTTTCTGCATATAATGTCTGTCAACACTTGGTCTTCCTCACCAAAAGAGGTTGAAAATTTCACCCGATTGGGAAATTGTTGCGTCAAAAACTGTAAGGTCATTTCAACAGAATAACCTTGTGTTTTTAAAGTTATATCTTCTATGGAATTTGTAGAGTTCAAAATATTTTAAATTAACAAGGCTTCTTTTTACAGAAGCCTTTGGTTTAGTTTATGATTAATGGGGTGTATTTAACAGCAACAACGAAGCACTTCGAATATATGCTGCGGCAACATCATAAAAATCGGGCTGTGTATATTGCTTTTCATTTTGTATTTCAATTACACGGCAAAACTATAAAAACATTTTAGAGTGGGCACGTACACATCAAAAATTTCACAAAATTTTGAGTAAAAATTAGATTATCTATTATTCAAAATGAAAACCGCTCATAATCATTTAGTTAAAAAATTGCATAAGCAAACCTTAACCCATACAAACAGGCATCAATCTCTTGGCATTTCGTTTGTAGCATTGTTAAAACTATACTTAGTTGATAGAGTTAGCCTATATTTGTCGTGCAAACGTAAAACCCTTTGGTGAAACCTGCCGGGAGTGATTTGAATTAGAACCGAAAAGCAATTAAACCGTTATGGATAGGATAAAAGTAAAACATATTTCTTTGGTTATTATCTCCTTAAAAGCTTTGTTGATTTGCTTGGCGCTGTGGTGGTATTTCCCCAATCTTGAGCATTTTGAATTTTCACTCGACGCCACTTTCTTCTGGTTTGTTTTGGCCGGTTTTCTGGCGCAACTTATTGATGGTGCCTTGGGTATGGCCTATGGTGTTACTTCCAATTCTATCTTGTTGGGTTTTGGTCTTTCACCAAAATTGGCTTCGGCAGCAGTACACACAGCCGAAATTTTCACTACAGGCGTTTCCGGATTGTCTCACATGCGCATCGGAAATTTTGACAAGTATTTGTTTATAAAACTTTTGATTCCCGGTGTGGTGGGTGCTGTAACGGGTGCGTTTCTGTTAGGTTCTATTGTAGATGGTCGTCTTTTAAAACCTTATATCAGTTTGTATCTTATGATATTGGGTCTGATTATTTTAGTTAAATCTTTCAAGAAAAAAAACGACGCCAAACCCAGCCTCAAAAATGCTTCTTGGTTTGCCCTTTTTGGCGGATTTTTAGATGCCATTGGCGGTGGCGGGTGGGGACCCATAGTGAGTTCGAATCTGATTAGAAAAGGAAACACCCCCAATATCATCATAGGAACGGTGAATACCGTCGAATTTTTTGTTACTTTTTTCAGTGCCGGGGTTTTGATTTATTTCACAGGTATTCAGAGTTGGCAAATCATCCTGGGGCTTGTTGTAGGGGGCACTTTGGCAGCTCCTTTGGGTGCTAGAATTACCAAAATGATAAAACCTAAATCGCTGATGAAGGTAGTGGGAGTTTTAATTGTGCTTATCTCCTTGTACAATCTCAGCAGAAACTGGTATTAAAGCTTTAAAAGGTTTCTTCAAAAATATTATCTTCTAAAGCATTGTTTTTGAGAAGCAGCCAATGGTTTTTGAGGGCATGCTGCATACTGAGTTGCTTGTAAGGCAAACTCGATTCGCGTGCAAAAGCTTCAATAACGCGGGTAGCTTGTGGCATATACACATAGCTTAGGTTGGGAAAAAGATGGTGGGCGACATGATAATTAAAATGCCCCATAAAAAAACCTGTAAACCAATTGCTTAAAGAAATATCGCTGGTGGTTTTGAGTTGATGCGAAAGCCAAGTTTCATTTACCATGGCGTTTTCGTCAGTTTCGGGGAATTCATTCTGTACGGCTGCATGAGGTGGTAACAAGACGCCCAAGGCAAAAACGGAAGCGGTAAAATTTAAGAGCAAAAAACCAATAATCACACCCACAACCGGTACATGGAACCACAAAACAGGCACAAAAAACATATAGAAAAAATAAAACAACTTAAAGACAAATAGTTTAACATATTCTACAACAGGAATCTGCACAGCTTTCTTAATGATGCGGTTCTTAGAAAAAAAGTCTCTAAAATCTCTTACCAAAAGCCAATTGAGCAAATAAAAAGGATAGAACAGAAACACCAGCCTGTGTTGCCTTTTGTGAAACCAAGTAGCAGGTTCGTCGGGAAAAATTTTAAACATATTGCTCTGCTCGATATCCGAATCCCATCCTTTTAAATTTGGATAGTTGTGGTGCATCAGTTGGTGGCGTTTTTTCCAAATGTAGCTGTTGGCGCCCATAAAATCAAAAAAATACATGAGCGTGCGATTCAGTCTTTTTGACTTAAACACATTGTCGTGGCTGAGTTCGTGGATAACCGAAAGAAAAATGATTACCATGAAAAGACCAAGTAAAAAGTATCCGGCGTAAAAGATACCCGGACTTTGGTGTTGTTGCCAGGTGGTAAACACAAAAAAAATGTATAAAAGAGGAAAAACAACCGCTTTTACTTTTACCCAAAACATACCTGAAACAGAATCGATAGATGCGTTTACTTTTTTCTGGAGTTTTCTAAATTGTTGGTAATCTTCCCTTAAAAAACGGGGAAATAATATGTCAGCTTCTTTCATAAGTTAGATTTTCTAATGTCTAAAACCTGAATAAACAACCCGTTTTTTGTCGATATAGCATTATGAAAATTTCAAAAATCTAACAGTACTCGGCAAAAAAAATAAAAAACAATCACAAAACCTTAACTTTGTCCTTCTAAATGCAAGCCTTTTGTCTAAGCCCTCAGCCCTTAGTTTTTTAGATGTTACTGCAGCCACTTTCGAAGCAGCCGCCCTCGAGCTTTTTGCAGTGCAATACAAAGAAGTGGACGTGTATAAAAAATTCTGCAATGCCTTAAACAGAACTCCCGATCAAGTAAAAAAATGGACTGATATTCCCTTTTTGCCTATCGATTTTTTTAAATCGCATCGTATTATAAGAGGTCTGCAAAAACCTGCATGTGTTTTTGAAAGCAGTGGCACCACAGGTCAAGAGCCCTCGCGGCATTGGGTTATCGACCCTGAAATTTATAGGGCTTCTTTCCGCAAAACTTTCGAAATCTTTTACGGCAACATGGCCGATTATGCCGTGGTAGCTTTGTTGCCATCCTATTTGGAGCGAAAAAATGCATCCTTGGTTTTTATGGTTGAAGATTGGATAAAAAATTCCCGACACCCCAAAAGTGGCTTTTATCTCTACAACCACCAAGACTTGTACAAAATCCTGCTCAATCTGATTGATTCAAAACAAAAAACCTTGTTTATCGGCGTAACTTTTGCACTTTTAGATTTTGCCGACCAATATACCTTACCCAAAAATGAAATCGTCCTTATGGAAACCGGCGGCATGAAAGGAAGGGGTAAAGAGCCCGTAAGAAGCGAAGTGCACCAACGCTTACAAAACCGTTTGGGCGTAAAAGCTGTTCATTCCGAATACGGCATGACGGAATTGTTCTCTCAAGCATATTCTAAAGATAACGGTATTTTTACTTGTCCGCCGTGGATGAAAATTCTTATCCGAGAACCCGAAGACCCTCTTTCTTATTTGACAGACAACAAAATAGGCGGCATCAACCTCATCGATTTGGCCAATGTAAATTCTTGTGCATTTATAGCTACCCAAGATTTGGGTTTAAAACACGCAGACGGAAGCTTTGAAGTATTGGGCCGATTTGACCATTCCGATGTGCGCGGTTGCAGTTTAATGGTTAATTAAATTGCGTCAATGGTATTTTTACTTTATTTTCGTATCCAAAGCTTATCATTTAAATAAAATTATATGTCCTTGGATAAAATTCTCATTGCCAAACTATCCGAATTAGCCACCAAAAAACCAACATACGCACTCGTTTCCAACACCGACTTGGTTATCATCAAACACGAAAAAGGGATTTCGGTTTTGTATGGCAGATGCCACCACCGCGGGGCACTGCTGTCAGATGGTTATGTTGAAGGCAGCAACCTCTATTGCGGTGTGCACAATTGGGATTATCGATACGATACCGGTGTCAGCGAATACAACAATGATGAAAAACTTCACAAATTCACAGAAATCATCGAAGGAGACGATGTTTTTGTAGATTTAAACGAAATCAAAGACTTTGAACAAAAAAATCCAAAACCTTTTCAGCGCGATGAATATCTCGGCACTTATGCAGACACGCATCCTGAGGAGACCGAACCCTACACCAAATATATTCAAGAACTCGCCAAAAACGGTTTGAAAAACATTGGGCATCACGGATTTTCGGCATCTATGGGTGTGGACAGAAATACACTGCCCAAATGGAACGACCTGCAATTTTTGCCCGCGCAACTCGCTTCCCGCCCGCTGCTTGACGAGGAGAAAGTAGAAACCACCGTGGTCATCGGTAAAAAGGCTAAAAAACCACTCGTGCTTTCCATGCCACTTTTTGTGTCAGATATGAGTTTTGGCGCACTTTCCCGTGAAGCTAAAATTGCTTTATCTAAAGGCGCAGAGCTTGCCGGCACAGGTATTTGCTCGGGCGAAGGCGGTATGCTTCCGGACGAGCAAGCCAACAATTCAAAATATTTCTACGAGTTGGCTTCGGCTAAATTCGGTTTTTCGTGGGAAAAGGTAGAGAAATGTCAGGCTTTTCACTTTAAAGGCGGGCAAGGTGCCAAAACCGGCACAGGCGGCCACTTACCCGGCAACAAAGTGAGTGCGGAAATTGCGGCTGTTCGTGGTCTGAAAGAAGGGCAAACTGCCATTTCGCCTGCTACATTTCCGGATTTCCACGGCGTGGCCGATTTTAAAAAATTTGCCGAGGAGGTCAGAGAACGCACAGGCGGCATTCCTATCGGATTTAAGATTGCGGCCAGTCATCTTGAACAAGATTTAGATTTCGCACTTCGTGTTGGTGTCGATTATATCATACTCGACGGACGCGGTGGCGGTACAGGCTCTGCGCCAACCATACTCAGAGATCACATCAATGTACCCACCATTCCGGCACTTGCACGGGCCAGAAAGTTTTTAGACGATAGAAATGCCCAAAACGTCAGCCTGATTATCACCGGTGGATTGCGTGTGGCGGAAGATTTTGCCAAAGCTATGATGTTGGGTGCAGACGCCGTTGCGGTTTCCAATGCAGCCCTACAAGCCATTGGTTGTTTGGGTATGCGTGCCTGTGGCAGCAACAACTGTCCGGTAGGCATTGCCACGCAAAAAGAAAATCTTCGAAGTCGGTTGCTCATCGACCAATCTGCCAAACAATTGCAAAATTATTTTGAAGCCTCTAACGATTTGATTCGCGTAGTAGCCAGGGCTTGCGGATACGACTATATCAACAAATTCAACAAAGGTGATTTATCAACCTTCAACTATGACATGCACCGGCTCACAGGTGTCGCATATGCAGGGATGATAGACCGATAAATCGAGCGTATGGAAAACTGGTATATTCCTATCACGATACTTCCCGGCATAGCCTTGCTCGTCTTGTCCACATCCAGTTTGATGATAGCACTCAGTGGAGAAATCAGGCAAAGAATTTCTGAAAACCTCGACCATAAAACCACTTCTAAGAAGTTAAAGCAACTCAAGTTGCTGAGTCGTGCTTTGGTTTGCTTGTATGTAGGCGCAGCTGCTATGGTGGGTGCCGGCATTCAAAATTTGTTTTCCTTCAGTATTAGAATCTCTGAGTTTTTGATGGTTGTAGGCACGCTCGGAATTTTTGTGGCGTCGAGCTTTTTGATTTTGTTTTCCGTAAGAGCCGTCCGAATTAGGCAAGATGAGTTTAATGAGAGTTTGTAAGTCCATTTGGTTTAAAAACAGTTCTATTCTGTTAATTTTATATTGACGGGTATTTAAAAAAACAGCAAAAGCTGAAATTGACACAAATATTGAATTGAATCCGACAATAAAAAATACTGAATTTAAAATATATCCGTAAAATATATGCTCACCGACATTAATCCCAAACTACCCATGCGTGACAAAGGTGTTACGCGGGAGTTTTACGCAAACAGATTAGGATTTACAGAATATGGAAGTACTGATTTTGACGGCTACTTGATGATGCAGAAAGACCAAATTCAAATTCATTTTTTTGAATTTAAAGAACTTGAACCCAAAGAAAATTACGGACAAGTTTATATTAGAACAAACCACATTGATGCGTTTTATAAATCACTACTAGAAAAAATGGTTGAAATTCATCCGAATGGAAAATTGGAAACCAAGCCTTGGGGACAAAAAGAATTTTCAATTCTTGACCCTGACAACAACTTATTGACTTTTGGTCAAACCATTTAGCGTAATATGAACCGCCTACACCTTGGTTTACACAAAAAGTAAGTCTCTTCACAAGCGCAGTCGAGAAGTTTTGAGGTTTTTAACTAAGCCTCAGCTGCGCTTGACCCGACCATCTTGAATGAATGAACTTTTGATGTATTCCAGATCAATCGAATTCAGACTTAACGCGAGTTTGGGCGCACCAAAAATAGCTTAGATTAGCACACAAGCATTTTCAATCCTTAATCAAGGCTTTCTCTCCTACCCTTTTTCCCTTAACCTATTATAGATTTAATTTCTTTAAGTTCGGCCTCAGAAAAATTGATATTTTCTAGGGTTTTGATATTGTCCTTGAGTTGTGCTGCACGGCTGACACCTACTAAAACCGTAGTGATACGAGCATCCTTGAGCAACCAAGCAATGGCCATTTGCGCCATACTTTGGCCACGGCTTTGGGCAATTGCATTCAATTTCCTGACCTTGTCAATTTTCTCTTCCGTGATTTGGTTTGCTGTCAAATACCTGCCGTCTTTGGCTACGCGAGAATCGGCAGGAATCCCTTTGAGGTATTTGTCTGTAAGCAAGCCTTGTTCTAAAGGTGAAAAAGCAATACTGCCCACACCTTCTTGTCCCAATACATCCATAAGTCCGTTTTCTACCCAGCGATCAAACATGCTGTATCGGGGTTGGTGAATGAGCAAAGGCGTACCCAAACGTTTCAGTATGGCCACCGCTTTTTTGGTGTCTTCGGCACTGTATTGAGATATGCCCACATACAAGGCTTTTCCTTGCCTGACGATGTGATCCAACGCACCCATTGTTTCCTCCAATGGCGTTTCCGGATCGGGTCGATGGTGGTAAAAAATATCTACATAATCGAGCCCCATGCGTTTCAGGCTTTGGTCGAGGCTTGAAATTAAGTATTTTCTTGAACCCCAATTTCCATAAGGCCCCGGCCACATATCCCATCCTGCCTTGGTTGAGATAATGAGCTCATCTCGAAAAGGTTTAAAATCTTTTTCAAAAATGCGACCAAACGATTCTTCCGCAGATCCGTAGGGCGGTCCGTAATTGTTGGCCAAATCAAAATGTGTAATGCCAGAATCGAATGCTGTTCTACATATATTTCTGGCATTTTTAAAATCGTTCTCGTGGCCAAAATTGTGCCACAAGCCCAGAGAAAGCATTGGCAAAAGTAAGCCGCTGTTACCGCAACGCCTGTATTGCATTTGGTCGTATCTGTCCGGGTTTGGGTGATAAAATGGGAGGGGATTGTGGTCGTTGATATGCATAATCAAAAAATATAAATGTTTATGAAGAAATAAAATTTCAGTAAAATTAATCAAAATTAAAATGAAACACCCATGTAAAAATTTTGCACACAGAGACATGATTAATTAGGGTGTTCCATCTGACCTTTGAAAAACAATAATTATAAACAGGTGAAATGAATTGTTGATAAGTGTTTTATGTTTTTTTAAAAATATCATTTTACGCGTTTCATTTAAAAGTAACGAAATCGTAAATTGCACCGAGAAACAGACAAGCATGCAGCAATATCACGACCTCGTTCGACATGTTTTTGAAAACGGTTTTAAAAAATCGGATCGCACCGGCACCGGTACATACAGTGTTTTCGGCTATCAGATGCGTTTTGACCTAAGCGAAGGATTTCCGCTGGTTACCACCAAAAAAGTACATCTCAAATCCATCATCCACGAGCTTTTGTGGTTTTTAAAAGGTGAAACCAATATCGAATACCTCAAGGAAAACGGTGTATCTATCTGGGATGAATGGGCCGATGAACAAGGTAATTTGGGGCCGGTATATGGCCACCAATGGCGCAATTGGAATAGCGAAGGCATCGATCAAATCAAAGAAGTCATTCATACGATAAAGACACAACCGGACAGCCGGAGAATGTTGGTATCGGCTTGGAATCCGTCTGTGTTGCCGGACACTGCCCTGTCTTTCTCAGAAAATGTAGCTAAGGGTAAAGCTGCCTTGCCGCCGTGCCATGCTTTTTTCCAGTTTTACGTTGCTGATGGCAAATTGTCGTGTCAATTGTATCAACGCAGCGCCGATATTTTTTTGGGTGTTCCGTTTAACATCGCCTCTTACGCCCTGCTCACCATGATGATTGCCCAAGTTTGCGACTTACAAGCCGGCGATTTTGTCCATACGTTTGGCGATGCACACATCTACAGCAACCATGTAGCCCAACTCCAAACGCAGCTCTCACGCGCATGCAAACCCTTGCCCAAAATGATTTTAAACCCGGCAATCAGCAATATTTTTGATTTTACCTACGAGGATTTCACGCTTACAGACTACGATCCGCATCCACCTTTGCGGGGCAAAGTTGCTGTGTGAACACGTTTTTGAAATGGTGCCAAACCGCAGATCAATAATTTTTTCCCAAGACATTGGGCTGAGACATAAAAACTTAAAAATAGACACATGAAAACACCTTTTTTTGACAATGATTTCTACGTATTGGGTGTTTTGATGTTTTGTTTGGGGTTTGTATTTTACACCTCTCAACTATCCGGCTTTTGGCAAAAGTTTTACAAAATAGTTCCGGCGCTTTTGTTGTGCTATTTGCTACCCGCCATTTTCACTTCATTGGGTCTGATAGACGAATCTAAAAGCCAACTCTATTTTATAGCTAGCAGGTATTTGTTGCCTGCCTCACTTGTTTTACTCACATTGAGTATTGACCTAAAAGCCATCGCGCGACTTGGATCAAAAGCGCTGGTTGTATTTTTTGCCGGTACCTTTGGCATTATCATTGGCGGGCCTTTGGCGATTTTGATTACGGCTGCCATCATGCCCGAAGCTGTGGGTGGTGCCGGACCTGATGCTGTGTGGCGCGGTTTGGCCACCTTGGCCGGAAGTTGGATTGGCGGGGGAGCCAATCAAGCTGCCATGTTAGAGATTTTTAAATACAATCCTGACAAATATGGCGGTATGGTACTCGTAGATATTTTGGTGGCAAATTTTTGGATGGCCATCATCTTACTGGGCATTGGTAAAGACAATTTTCTCAATCGGTTTTTTAAGGCAGATACGAGTGCCATTGAAGCATTGAAGGTTCGCACAGCAAAGTTTGAACAACAAGTTGCACGCATTCCAAACCTTACAGATTGGATGTTGATGCTCACTTTGGCTTTTCTGGTGGTTGCGCTCTCACATGGTGGTGCCAATTGGATATCATCATTTTTAGAAAACAACTTTGAAGTCATCCGAAATAAACAAAGTGCACTTTCTTCTTTTGGCTCACAATTTTTCTGGTTGGTTTCATTGGCAACCCTTATTGGCATAGGCTTGTCTTTTACCAAGTTTAGAAATTTGGAAGGTGCCGGCGCCGGAAAGATGGGCAGTGTTTTTATCTATTTTCTTGTCGCTACGATCGGTATGAAAATGGATCTTCGCATGGTGTTTGACAATCCGGGCTTGTTGCTCATTGGCTTCATTTGGATTTTTATACATGCCGTAGTGTTGTTGGTAACAGCCAAACTCATCAAAGCACCCTATTTTTTTGTGGCTGTCGGCAGCATGGCAAACGTAGGCGGTGTGGCTTCTGCGCCTATAGTCGGTGCCGCTTTCCATCCTTCGCTCACAAGTGTTGGCGTGTTGTTGGCCGTTTTGGGCTATGCCGTAGGTACGTATGGTGCCATGTTTTGCGCATATCTTATGGAAGTGGCATCCGGTATAGCCGGTGTTTGAATGCTCTAGGGTGATTTTATTTGCACCGATTTTAGTGTTATTTGTTATACGTTATTTGTGCCCCATAAAAAATCCGAGTGAAAACCACTATCAGCTGAACATTTACTTTTAAGAATTGATAAAAGTATCCTTATGATGATTTTAATGGCAGAACAATGGCAGAACCATCAAAATTATTCAACATTCAAAATGCATCGAATCTTCACTTAACAGTAAGGATGCATACCTAAAAACGTTTCATCTCCCTAAAGGTTCTCATTTCAGCTGTTTACTCAGCGAGTTGTGCATTGAAAATTTCGTCAGATTTCTTAACTTGCACCTCAAACAAAACCAAAGCAAAACTTGGTTTTTAGGATGATTTCTCTCCTGTCTCTGTGGCAGACAAAGAAGGAATGGTAGCTTATAAACCGTTCTAATTTCTTTTTTATGCAAACTCAAGTTTCAAAATCTGACGCTTTTATCGAATTGGAAGCGAAATACGGCGCACACAACTATCACCCGCTTCCCGTAGTGCTCAAACGTGGCGAGGGTGTTTATGTATGGGATGTGGAAGGCAAAAAATACTTCGATTTTCTATCTGCTTATTCGGCTGTCAATCAGGGTCACTGCCATCCAAAAATCATCAAAGCACTCACCGACCAGGCGCAACAACTGACGCTTACTTCACGAGCGTTCTACAACGACAAGCTGGGGCTTTTTGAAAAATATGTGACCGCATACTTCGGGTTTGACAAAGTTTTACCGATGAACACGGGTGCAGAAGCCGTTGAAACTGCCATCAAAATTTGCCGAAAATGGGCTTATGAAAAAAAAGGTATCGCCGAAAATAACGCGCAAATTATCGTTTGTGAAAACAATTTTCACGGCCGTACCACCACCGTAATTTCCTTTTCCAATGACGAAGACGCTCGAAAAAATTTCGGACCCTACACACCCGGCTTTATCAAAATTCCTTATGATAATTTGGATGCGCTCGAAAAAGTCTTAAAAGACACACCCAATGTAGCCGGTTTTTTAGTGGAACCCATACAGGGTGAAGCCGGCGTATTTACACCAAGTGTAGATTTTATTCGAAAAGCACAAGCACTTTGTCAGAAATACGGCGTGTTGTTTATCGCAGACGAAATCCAAACCGGTATTGCCCGAACAGGCTCTTTGCTAGCCGTATGTGGCCATTGTTCTTGTACCGGACATTGCGAAAAACAAGAAACTTACGCCCAACCGGATATATTGATTTTGGGAAAAGCCCTTTCGGGTGGCGTGTATCCCGTTTCTGCAGTTTTGGCCAACAACGACATCATGGAGGTCATCAAACCGGGGCAACACGGTTCTACTTTTGGCGGCAATCCACTTGCAGCAGCTGTTGCCATAGCCGCTTTAGATGTGGTTCGGGACGAGAAATTAGCACAACGCGCGCGACAACAAGGCGAAAAGTTTCGCAAAAAAATCAATGATTACATCAAGCAAAGTCAAGTTGTAAAATTGGTCAGAGGCAAAGGATTGCTCAACGCAATTGTCATAAACGATGCTCCCGATGGCAATACGGCCTGGAATATTTGTGTCGCCTTGAAAGAAAACGGCCTGTTGGCAAAACCTACGCACGGCAATATCATCCGCTTTGCTCCGCCACTGGTGATGAATGACGCACAACTCGACGAATGTATTGAGATTATCTGCAAGACCTTATCTCAGTTTGAAACAAACCACAAGCAATGAAAAATCAATCCAATATTGGCCTAGATCTTTTTTTGATTGCCTGTGGTGCCATAGGCCTATTTTATTTTGAAGACAAAAGCATCTGGGCAACCATAGGATCGTTGGCTGTACTGATGTACGGCCTGTACAGAACCAGCAAACTGGTGGGAAGCAAGCCCAACGAGGATGAAAACGTTGAAGAATGAGCACGCCGTTTGTCATAGGAACGCCGGTGGAAGCAATCGACCAAGATGTGGAAGGAAAAGTGGTGGAAGTCCGCAGGGATGGTTCTGTAGTAGTTGAAACCCCAGAAGGGTTTGAAATTAATTTTCTGCCCAACGAGTTAATCCCTCTGATGGACCGAGCGTCTTATCAGCAAAAAATTGTGCAAAAAGGCATCCAAATAAAACCGGAGACCACTAAAAATTCCTTGAAACGAGCAGTGCGTAAAAAAGGCAAAATACCGCCTATGGAAGTGGATTTGCACATAGAAAAATTGGTCAAATCCTATAAAGGAATGTCCAATTACGACATGCTGACGTTACAAGTAGAAACCGCCAAACGCCAATTGGAATTTGCCATGCAAAAAAGAATTCCGGAAGTCGTTTTTATACACGGACTTGGGCAAGGTATTTTGCGTTCAGAACTCGAATTTTTGTTTGGAAGATACGAAAACATTTCATTTTCAGACGCCGATTATACCAAATATGGCTTGGGTGCCATGGCTGTCTATATCGGACAAAAAGCCTTTACTGCTTAGGGATTGTTATAAAGCCGTAGAAAAGTTCCTCGCGTCTGATTTGCCTGTCGCCTTGTTCCAAGCTCAGATTCAACAACACCACATCGTGGGTAAAAGAAATGGTGTCACCGAGTTCGTTGGTATTGAGCCTAGTAGAAATTTCAGCAATGCCACCCGTAGATAGAAATTCCTCTACCGGTTTTGGATCGAGAGGCGGAATCACACTACAGAAAAAACCCTGGTTTACATTGTCTGTAAAAAACCTGTAAATCACCTGACCACTGTTTAGGCTAGCTGTACGCGGTGCATCGCCAGTAACTTGGGGTGCAAACAAGCTGTTGTTCAAATTGAGAATCAACACTTCGTTTTGGTCAATATTGTAGAGTGGAAAAGGGTTTTGCACATCACAGGTAAAAGCTGTTGACGGATCTATGTTTAACGAAGAAACAGACACATCGCCATCATCACAAGCGACAAAAAGACACACTATCGATATAATATAAACAGACTTTTTCAACATGATTTTCAAATATTTCAGTAGCGCAAAAGTAAGATAAAAACCAAAAAGGAGGTGATTATTAACACAAATACAGATTTTATATCTTACACTACTTTAATTTTATCATTTTTAAAAGGCCCATCATGGTCAGAATTCAGCACAAGTATTGTCAAAAATCAGTATGGAACACATTGACCAACACATCTATGGAGATAAGATTTTTAGATTCGAAAACCCTGCTTCAGAACACATTTCAACCCACATAAGCCCATTAGACTACATCCCTTCAACCCTATTTCATCAAAAAAAATATGTTTCCCAGCCCAGAAAAGTTGTTCACACTCGCCAAAAACAAACGAAAAGAAACGCAAAAGTTTTTGAAGCAACTTCGCAAAAAACCACCCAAGCAGCTCGACAACATCATGATGGATTTGCACCGCGAAGCTTTCGCTTCTTTTGATTGTCTGACTTGTGCCAATTGCTGCAAAACCACAGGGCCGTTGTTTACGGACCAGGACATCAATCGAATTTCGAAACACCTGAAAATGTCTGCCCGGGATTTTGAAGACACCTATTTAAAGGTTGACGAAGACGGTGACAAAGTGTTGCAACAAGTTCCTTGCACGTTTTTGGGTGCCGACAACTATTGCAGTATTTACGACGTGCGCCCCAAGGCATGTCGAGAATATCCGCATACAGACAGAAAAAAATTCTATCAAATCAACAGCCTTACCTTGCAAAACGTAGAAATTTGTCCGGCTGGGTATGTAATTGTAGAACGCCTAAAGGAAAAATTGCTTCAGTTGTAAATCAAATAAGGCGCGCGCAAGGATTTAAAAGCTTCGATGCCTTCTTGCCAACTTTGATAGATTTGCTCGGCAGGAACGCCCGCTTCTATCTGTTGCTGAAGATTAGCTGTTCCGGCGAGTTTTACAAAATATTTATTGAAAAAACTCGATTTGTCTGCAGTCGTCTGATAGGCATTAATCAACCATTTGAGTTCTATGCTTTTTAAGGGAGCGTTCTCACTTAAGTCTTCCCCGTAGCACAACACATCCATGTGTAGCGGATTTTTCGCGCCTTCGTTGGGTTGCGGCGTAAAACTAAATGTAAAGGTATCGCTTGGCAAATCCGGAGAACCGTAGAGCTGAAACTGTTTGTTTGTCCCTCGCCCGACGCTGACGTTTGTGCCCTCAAAAAAGCACAAACTCGCATAGAGATTAACAGCTTTGTCATTGGGCAAGTTGGGTGATGGTTTAATGGGAAGTTTGTAGGAAGTAGTTCGGGTATATTTTTCCATAGGAATCACTGTGAGTTGGGCTTGAACCTCATTCATCAACCACTTTTCTGCATTGACCATTTTTGCATATTCGCCCAAGGTCATGCCGTGTAAAACAGGTACGGGATGCATCCCTACAAAACTGCGGTTTTCCATATCCAAAACAGGGCCGTCTATAATGGAAATATTGGGATTTGGACGGTCCAAAACCACCAACGGTAGCTTGTTTTCGGCACAAGATTCCATCACGTATGTAAGGGTAGAAATATACGTATAGAAACGAACGCCCACATCTTGCAAGTCAAACAAAACCAACTCCACGTTTTGCAGTTGTTTGGGAGAAGGTTTTCTGTTGAGTCCGTAAAGCGATACAATTTCAATACCGGTTTTGGCATCTACATCATCTGCAACTTTCTCACCGGCATCTGCCTCGCCTCGAAAACCGTGTTCGGGAGCAAAAACTTTGGTGATTTGAACATCCCGCGTCAGCAAAGTATCTACCAAATGTACATAGCTGCCGTCTGCTCTTTTTACCAAGCTGGTCTGGTTGGCTACAATACCGACTTTCTTGCCTTTGAGCAAATTTAAATAGGCATCAAAACGGTTGGCTGCTAAAACAACCTCCGTGCTTTTTGTTGCATCGAATGACACAACCGCTTCAGGGGAAACTATTTGTCCGGTATCTGATTTTTGTTTACAAGCACTTAAAAAAATAAGTAGAAATAAAAGCGTATTTTTGAATAGAAAATTAAAGCGCATACAAGTTGAATTTTGAGTGGTTTGTAGTCAAAAGATTGTTGTCTAAAAGAGACTATAAAGATAGTATATCGGCACCAATAATAAAAATTGCGATAGCCGCTGTAGCTATTGGTATGGTCGTGATGCTTGTGGCTGTAGCCACCGGCATAGGCTTGCAAAAAAAGATACGCGAAAAGGTGGTGGCTTTCCATGGGCACATTCAAATTTCGAACTACGACAACAACCAATCCAAAATATCGCTGTTTCCCATAAGCAAACAGCAACCCTTCTACCCCGATTTTAAAACAGTTCAAAGTGTGCGTCACATACAGGCTGTGGCTAACAAGGCCGGCATCATTCGTATGGAAGATGCTTTTGAGGGTGTGGTCGTCAAAGGAATTGGAAGCGATTTTGATTGGTCTCAAATTTCCGAGTACCTCATCGCGGGCGAGTTGCCCGATTTTTCCGGTGCGTTAAACGAAAAAATTCTTATCTCAAAATACTTGGCAGATCGTCTCCGATTGGAAGTGGGCAGCCGAATCAGCACCTATTTTCTCAAAGACGAAACAGACCAAACACCCAACTTGCGCGTGTTTGAAGTTGCGGGAATATTTGATTCGGGCTTTAGAGAATTTGACGAGTCGTATCTCTTTGCAGATATCCGCCACATCCAACGCATCAACAAATGGAATGCAGATCAAATTGGTCATTTTGAAGTTTTTATAGACGATTTTGACCAATTGGCGGCTATTGGAAATCAAGTTTACCAAAATACGCCTTCCACTTTAGACACCCAAACTGTTGCAGAAGCGTATTACGCTATTTTTGAATGGCTATCCCTTTTTGATTTCAATATTTTTTTGGTTCTCGGCATCATGATTTTGGTGGCCGGCATTAACATGATTACGGCTTTGCTGGTTTTGATTTTAGAACGCACGCCTATGATTGGCTTGTTTAAGTCGTTGGGAAGCACCAACCAAAGCATCCGACGTATTTTTTTGATGAATGCTACTTACCTAATCGGTATTGGCTTGCTTATTGGAAATCTTATCGGTTTGTTGCTGATTGGCCTTCAGGCAAAATGGGGTTTGATAAAACTGGATCCGACAAATTATTACGTTGACCAAGCACCAGTTTATTTGAGTCTTACGCATTGGTTGATGCTCAATTTGGGGACTCTCATTTTATGTTTCTTGATGATGGTGGTGCCTTCTTTTATCGTGGCGCGCATCCTACCTGCACAATCCATTCGTTTTCAGTAATTTATTATGAAACACCCATGTAAAATTTTGCATACAGGCGGATGATTAATTAGGGTGTTCCATTCCTGTGCTGAGCGCAGTCGAAGCATGACCGATAAAAACACTTGTATTGAGCGAAGTCGAAATAAATAACATAAACAGATGAAAATAACCAAGCCCACGCTACTTTTAGACGCCGAAAAATGTAAAACCAACATACAACAGATGGCGGCCAAAGCCCGCAAACACAACTTGGTTTTCAGACCTCACTTTAAAACACACCAATCGCTGGAAATTGGTCGATGGTTTCGGGAAGCAGGCGTTCAAAAAATTACGGTTTCTTCCGTTTCCATGGCCGACTATTTTTCTCAGGAATGGGAAGACATCACCATCGCTTTTCCGGTGAATGTTTTGGAAATTGACACCATCAACCGTCTGGCATCAAAAATCCGCTTAAACCTACTGGTCGAATCTTTAGAAAGCCTGGCTTTTTTAGCAGAAAAACTCACGCATCATGTGGGTTTTTTTATCAAGATAGACACAGGCGCACACCGAACAGGCATACAGCCTAACAATATCAAACTATTGGAAAAGTTGGCATCGTTTGCAGACACTTTGCCAAACCTTGAGTGGTGCGGATTTTTGGCACATTCGGGCCATACTTACTCGTGCAGAGACCGTGCATGTGTCGATAAGATTCACCGAGAAAGTTTGCAACTTTTGTCCGGTTTAAAAAACCATTTTAAAGACAGGTATCCGCATATTGTCAATTCATTGGGCGACACACCCGCTTGTAGCTTGTGCGACAAATTTGTCGGTGTTGATGAAATACGTCCCGGAAATTTTGTGTTTTACGACCTTACACAAGCCGCCATAGGCGCATGTGAAACGCCTCAAATTGCCTTAGCCATGGCGTGCCCTGTGGTGGCCTTGCATCCGGAAAGGGAAGAAGTCATCGTGTATGGCGGTGGCGTCCATTTTTCTAAAGACAGGCTGCAAACACAACACCATGGAGTAATCTACGGACGTGTGGTCGAAAAAACAGCAAATGGTTGGGGAGCAGTTTTGCCGGATGTGTATGTTAAAAACCTATCTCAGGAGCACGGTGTCGTGCATATGTCCAAGAAATATATCGACCAAATCAACATTGGTGATTTGCTCTATGTGCTACCCGTTCACGCCTGCATGACTGCCGATGTGATGAAAACGTATCGCACCATCGGTGAAACCGACATAAAAATGATGCGATAAGCCGTATGAATCAATTTTTTAATTCTTTCAAATTTGTTACATTTGGAAGAAACAAAAAACCTTCACCATGAACAAACAAACCATACTTACACTCGGCGCACTCTTCACCTTTATCATCGGTGCGATTATGATTTATCTCGGCGCGCTCAAAGGCGACAAAATCATACTCCCACCTTTGCTCAGCGGTATTGCATTTTGGGTTATTGCTTGGGTATTTAACGGGATACGGAAATAGAGGCTTTAGAATTTTGTCTTGATTTTTTTAAATAATTTCACTTATGAAAAAATTTATACTAATCGTTCTGTGCACTGTGTTTTATGCACCATCAAGCGCACAGTTTAGGGATTTGCGCGACCTCAAAAAAGACACAGTAACCATCCTCACCCGAAAAGGCGAACGCTATTTTGGTAAAGCTCGTGTCAAAAAATCTAATGAGCACATCGATTTCCATCCCGAAGACGGCAGTGAAAATATAATATTTGATTACACCACCCTCGACACCTTGTACTTGCATTCAGAAGGCACCATGTTACCACACGTATATAAAATTATTGAAGAAAATGATAACCGTACCAAGATTATGCTTTTAGAAATTGAGCGAAACGGAAACTTGAAACTCTTTTCTTTTGTTAGAGTTGGTGGTGGTGGCGGGTTTGGAGGTGGGTTTGGAGGCATGCCTGCTAGTTTTTATGGAGGATCAATGGGCGAATATGCCCTGTTTTATTTAGCTAAAGGCGATGACATGTTTGTACATAAAATTATTAACCCTTCCATAAGGTCAAAAAACTTCATCAATTTTATTGAGGAATACATTCATGATTGCCCTTCTTTACTAAAAAAGATAAAGCAAAAAGCATTTAATGACGATGAAGGCCTTCAGGCTGTAATTGACTACTACAATAACCAATGCCCAAAAGCACCTTAATTATCATCACAAAGGTTGAATACCGAACGAACAGACCATTCCGTCTTGAATCATTTTAATACATTTGTTCTTTAATTAACGTAGCTCGGCTATCACCAAGCCCTTATCTTTGACCTAAAAATCCAGTACTATGTCTGACGACAAAAAAGTAATTTTTTCCATGTCGGGGGTTTCAAAAACCTACACCGGCGCCAACAAGCCCGTTCTGAACAACATCTACCTCAGTTTCTTCTACGGTGCCAAAATCGGCATTCTCGGACTCAACGGATCGGGTAAATCCACCCTGCTCAAAATCATAGCCGGCGAGGAGAAAAATTTCCGGGGCGATGTGGTCTTTTCACCCGGTTATACTGTGGGCTATCTGCCCCAAGAGCCGCAACTAGACCCGGACAAAACCGTGCTGGACATCGTGAAAGAAGGTGTGGCCGAAACGGTTGCCATACTTGACGAATACAACGCCATCAATGACCAATTTGGACTGGAAGAAGTCTATTCCGACCCAGACAAAATGGACAAACTGATGGCCAGACAGGCAGTCTTGCAAGATAAAATTGATGCAGCCAACGCATGGGAACTCGACAATAAACTTGAAGTTGCCATGGACGCCCTGCGCACACCCGATGCCGATATGAAAATTGGGATACTCTCGGGTGGCGAAAAAAGACGTGTGGCGCTTTGCCGTTTACTATTGCAAGAACCCGATGTTTTGTTGCTTGACGAACCCACCAACCACCTCGATGCCGAATCTGTGCATTGGCTGGAACACCATTTGTCACAATATAAAGGCACTGTGATTGCTGTCACCCACGACCGTTATTTTCTGGACAACGTGGCCGGATGGATTTTAGAGCTCGATCGCGGTGAAGGCATCCCCTGGAAAGGAAACTACTCTTCCTGGCTCGATCAAAAATCTAAACGCTTGGCGCAGGAAGAAAAAACCGCTTCAAAACGCCAAAAAACTTTAGAAAGAGAATTGGAATGGGTTCGCATGGCACCCAAAGGCCGTCAAGCAAAGCAAAAAGCGCGTTTGAGCAACTACGACAAACTGCTCAACCAAGACCAAAAACAAACTGAGGAAAAACTGGAAATTTATATTCCAAATGGACCAAGGTTGGGCACCAATGTTATTGAGGCAAAAGGTGTGTCCAAGGGATATGCCGATAAATTGTTGTATGAAAACTTAAATTTTTCGCTTCCACAAGCGGGCATCGTAGGAATAATAGGCCCTAACGGCGCTGGGAAAACCACCATCTTTCGCATGATTATGCATGAAGAAAAACCCGACAAAGGTGAATTTATAGTAGGCGAAACAGTGAAGTTGGCTTATGTAGATCAAAACCATTCGAATATCAATCCGGAAAAAAGTATTTGGGAAAATTTCTCAGAGGGTCAGGAATTGGTGATGATGGGTGGCAAGATGGTCAATTCGCGTGCCTATCTGAGTCGGTTCAATTTTTCAGGGAGCGATCAAAACAAAAAAGTCAGTACGCTTTCGGGAGGTGAGCGCAACCGCTTGCACCTCGCCATGACACTCAAGGAAGAAGGCAACGTGTTGCTGCTCGACGAGCCAACCAACGACCTCGACATCAACACGCTGCGGGCGTTGGAGGAAGGTTTGGAAAACTTTGCTGGTTGTGCCGTTGTCATCTCTCACGACCGCTGGTTTCTAGACAGGATTTGTACACATATTCTCGCTTTTGAAGGCAATTCTGAAGTGTATTTCTTTGAAGGTTCGTTTTCCGATTATGAAGAAAACAAGAAGAAACGATTGGGTGGCGATTTGATTCCAAAACGCATCAAATACAAAAAATTGGTGCGGTAGCACATCATCAGAACTCGCTTTGTAAACTGCGGAATTAAGGAAACAGACGTATCTAAAATCCTTTTCAGAAAAAAGGCTCTAAAATTCGACGTCCAATAATTTTCCTGACAATTGCAAGAGATTGATTTCCGCCAATTTGGCGTCAAATTTTGCCGTATCCCTATTCACCCGCGCATTGATAAGATTGATTTGCGCGGTACGAAAATCGATGGAAGTGATTTGACCCAACTTAAATTGCTCTTCGGTTCGTTCAAAGTTGCGTTTGTTTGTCAACAGGTTTTGCTCTTGCGTTTGCAACACATACAATTGGTTTTGATAAATTTCAAAAGCGTTGGTTACATCTCTGATAATCTGTTGTTCAGCCTGTTTCTTGAGAATGGCTTCGCTTTCTATCGCAATTTTAGCCGTTTTGACTCTGTTGATGGACGGGCCGTCAAACAAACTCCAACGGAGTGTGGCTGTCCCGTTAAATCCGTAGGTCTCCTGCGACGACAAGAAAGCAGAAGCATTGTTCTGAAATTCACCCCAATCGTAAGTACCCGAAAGGTCGAGCGTGGGCAGAAAAGTCGCCCTATTTACTTTTAAGTCGTATTCCCTGATTTTGATGTTGCTCTCAGCTTGTTTTATGGTGACGTTATTTTTCTTGGCTTCTTCTATGAGCAATTCGAGGTTGAGCGGCGGTAAAAAAGTGACCGTAGTATCCACGTCAAAATCTACGCGAACCTCGCGCCCCATAACAAAATTCAAATCGCGTTTGGCGTTGAGATATTGTTGCTGTGTATTCAAATACGCGATGCTGTCATTGTTGACATCAACTTGGGCATTAAGGATGTCCAATTGGGTATTTTGACCAAATTCGTACAAATATCGAGCCCTCACCAACCTGTTTTTCGAAATTTGAACAGATTGCAAAGCCGTCATAGCGGTTTGTTTGAGCCTTGCCACATCAAAATATCCGGTCATCAATTGAAAAATGGTTTGCTCTATGGTTTGCCTTGCTTGCAATTCGGACAGGCTGTAAGTTTCTTTTAAGCGGCGGTAGTTGTACATCCGACCGAAGCCATCAAAAAGTGTAAAATTGATGGTTCCGTTGGCGTTGTATCTTCTCGATTCGGCATTAATCAAAACGGTATTAGTCCCATTACTGAAAGTTGCCACGTTTTTGTTGTCACGGTCGTAGGTAGTAGAAGTAGTAGCTACAACTGTTGGCAAATAGCCTGAGTTGAGCAAACTCGCATTTTGATCAGCTATTTCCACATTGTTTCTGGCTACTTGTACGCCATAATTATTTTCCAAAGTTATGTCGATGGCTTCTTCTTTAGAAAGAATGGCTTGTGCAAACAAACTGACGTTTGACAGTAACAAAACTATGATGCTTATTTTTTTAATGAATTTCATCTGCTTCTTGTTCAGCTTTAAGTTCAATAATTGCATTTTCCAATGCTTCGGGTGCTATTTTTTCGCCGGTGACCAACCAGTGAATAAATCTTTTCAAATTGTTGTTGGCTGCTAAAAACACAGGCAGTAAGAAAAGGGTCAGGAACGTAGCCAATCCAATACCATAGGAAATGGAAATGGCCATGGGTTTTAGAAATTGCGCTTGGCGGCTTTCCTCCAACAGTAGGGGCGCCATTCCGGCTATGGTAGTAACCGATGTTAGGAATATGGCTCTAAAACGGCTCTTGCCTGCTTCTATAACAGCTTGTTCGAAAGGCATGCCGTCGCGCAGCATGGAGTTAAACTTGTCTATCAATACCAATCCGTCATTGACCATGATACCTACTAGTGCGATGATGCCAAGCCATGAAATCATATTGACCGGAAAACCGCTGAAATAATGACCCCATGCCACTGCAATGACGCTAAAAGGCACGAGCATAAACAGTATAATGGGTTGACTCAAAGATCGGAAGGTGAAAGCAATCACCACAAAAATCAAGAAAAAAACAATTGGGGCAATTTGTTTTGCCGAATTCTGAATCTTATTGGCTTCTCTATTTTGACCTTCAAAAGAGGCCGTTACCGAAGGATGCCTTTGCAAAATTGCCGGTACTATATTGTCTCTGATGTCATTCATAATATCGGAGGAACTCGAATTCGGGTTTTCCAGGTCTGCATTCAATTGTATTTCCCTTCTGTTGTCTAAGTGGTTAATGGCGACCTCACCTCTCACAATTTCGTATTCTCCAATTTCTTTGAAAGGCACTCTGTCGCCCGTAGGTGTGACGATGCGCATTTCATCGAGGTCGTTGATGGTAGATCTATTTTCTCTGTCATACCGCACCCAAACGCGAATTTCATCTTGGCCGCGTTGGAGGCGTTGCGCTTGAAAACCGAAAAATCCGTTACGTACCTGTGCCATCACAGATTGGTAATTGAGCCCTAGCAAATAGGCACTTTCATTGAGTTTGATCCTAATTTCTTTGATACCGGACGGGTCGTTGTCCACCACGTCTTTGAGTTTGGGGTTTTCTTTCATGGCTGCCTTGAGTTCTACTTTGGCAGCCTTGAGTTGCTCTATGTCACTTCCCAATAAGGAAATAGAAATAGGGCTTCCACCAAAGTTACCGCCAAAGCCAAAAGTGAGGTTTTCTACACCGTAAACAGGGCCTACGGCATCGCGTACGGCGTTGGTTATCACGAAAGATTCCAAATCGCGTTCTTCTCCGGGCAACAGGTTGATGGTGAGGCTGGCATTGGCCGACCCCGGTCCCACACGTTTGATGATGTTTTCGATGACCGGTTTGTTTCCTGTTTGCTTTTCTGTCAACCCTTGGTTCACAGACCAAGCTTTTTCTTCGATCATGCTGATGATTGAGTCGGTTGTTCTGGCTGAGGTACCCTCGGGCATGGCAAGTGTGACACTGATTCTGTCGCTGGCAATGCGCGGAAAGAGCGACTGACCAATAATACCACCTTGCATGGAAGCAATAGTGAGTATGAGCATTGCGGCAAAAGAAGCAAAAAATATAAACTTGTGGTTCATTACCCAAGTAATAGACGGGGTATAAAACTTGTCGCGCATTTTGTTCATCAACCAATCGCCACCTTTATTGATGAATTTTATTTTTTCAAAAAACAATGCCATCCCTTTTTTGGGTTTGCCATCGTCTTTTAGCATGGCTTTGGAATGTGCCATGTGTGCCGGTAAAATCAATAAAGCCTCAATGAGTGAAATGAGCAAGGTGATGATGACTACTTTTGAAACTTCCCCAAAAAAATCACCGATACGGCCATCAATAAATATAAAGATACTAAAGGCCAATACGGTTGTGAGAATAGCCGAAACGATAGGCGGAATTACCTCAAGTGTACCGTCTATAGCAGCTCGTACGCGTGATTTACCGCGTTCGTAGTGCTGATAGATATTTTCGGCAACCACGATGCCGTCATCCACCAAAATACCGATGACGACTATCATTCCGAAAAGAGACAATAAATTGATGGTAATATCTAATTGATTGGCAAAAATAAACATACCGAAAAAGGAAAGCGGAATACCTACTGCAACCCAAAAAGCCAAACGAATGTTGAGAAATACTGCGAGAAACAAAAGCACTAAGGCGATGCCCATAGCAGCATTTTCTAGGAGCAGTTGCGTTCTTTGATTCAGCGTAATAGACGAATCGTTCACGATATCGACGCGAACATTGTTGTATTTCTGGTTGAATTCTGACACGTAATTTCTGACGATTTCTGCCGTTGAAATGAGGTCTTCTTCATTGGTGTTGCTAATGCTTACGTTGACGGAAATGTTACCGTTAAAATAACTGGCATTGGGTGTTTCTGCAAAGCGATTTCTGACTACCGCAACATCCTCAAGGGTAACAGTTCGTCCCGATGCGTCGGCACGCACAACCGTGTTGAGTATTTCATCAGCATAATAGGCCCTGTTGTTGGCCCGGATCAAATATTCTTCGGCAGAGGTTTTGATATTTCCACCGGTAATGAGAATATTGTTCTGTGAAACTGCCTGAGCTACTTCCTGAAAGGTGAGGTTGTAAGCCAGCAAATCTGATTCGCGAACGGCTACTTCAATTTCCTCATCCGGATAGCCTGTAATTTCGACTTGAGAAATGCCCTCCATGGCACGCATGTCGTTTTCAATCTGTCGGGTGATTTGTTTGAGTACGGCCAAATCTACCCCTTCGCCGCTTACGGCAAAACTAATGGTCTGCCTGACGGTTTCTTGCTTGGCCACCACTAGAGGCTCCATACCAACCGGATACGATGGCACCCTGTCAACTGCGTTTTTTACTTCCTGCAAAATCACATCTACATTTTCACCTTTGAAGATTTCGATGGTGATGGTACCCGAGTTTTCTCTGGACACGGAAGTGACTCTTTCCAAACCCACCAAACCTTTGAGGTTGTCTTCAATTTTGAGAATGACACCCTCTTCTACTTCTTGGGGCGACGCACCCGGAAATGCCACATTGATGGTAATGATGCGGGAGTCTATCAACGGGAAAAAGGACGACCGCATAGACATGAAACCGAGCGTTCCGAAAATCAGGAAAAAGAGAATAAAGACATTTACCGCAACGGGATACTTTATAAAATATGAAATGAGTTTTTCCATGAATTTGGGTTGTTTTTAATTTTCAGCTATTACTTCTACAAGCATGCCTTTATAAGCTCCGGGGATGTTACGGGTTACCAGATGTGTGCCGTTAGGAATGCCCTGAATGATTACCTCTTTGTCTCCAAAAAAACTGGGGGTGACTTCTATGAGGTCTAAGATGGAGTCTCTTACCACGTATAATTGGCGGTCATCTAAGAGCAAAGTTCGGGGTACTTGAATGGCGTTTTCAATATTTTGGGCTGCAATGTTTGCTTCCATATACATGCCTTCTTTGAGTTCAGGACTTTTCACTTGTATAAAGGCACTCACGGTTTGCGTGGCCTGATCTACACGGCCGTTTATGCGAACCACTTCTCCTTCTACTACTAGGGTTTTGTTGATGTTGTTGAGCTGCACTTTTTTCCCGATTCGCAGCAAATCACTAAAAGTTTTACTCACAGAAACTTGCAATTCATAAACGTTGGGATCTATAAATTCTCCCAGCTTTTGCCCGTTTCTCACCAAAGTACCTTCCGTAACCAAAGCTTCAGTAAGTATCCCGGAAAAAGGTGCGCGGATGCTAAACTTAGAAAGTCTTTCTTCTAAATTTTTGACATTGTAAAAAGTGGTAATGATGTTGCGTCCGGAAAGAAAAAACCGCTCTTTGTCCGATTCAATTTGCGGAAGTGCCGGCGTGGTTTTGGTGATGTCAAAATTGTTGAGGTATTGCTGCCACTTGTCTGAAATCTCAGGAAAATCTAATTTGAGATCCGGCATTATAGAGGCAATCAAATTGAACAAATTGCTTTTTTGGGCCTGAACAGACGCGTAAAACTCACTTGCATCTAAAGAAAGTAACACTTCTCCTGCATTGTATTTTTGTCCTTCTCTAAACATCTTGCCTCTAGACTGTAGAATACCTTGTACCTCTGCAAAAAGTTCTACTTTTCTAAGCGCAGTGAGGTTTCCATTGGCAGAAATCACTACCGGCACTACCGTGTTCTGCACGGTATCTATATAGGCTCTCTGTACAATCTTCGGAACTTCCTTTACGGGCTCGTTTTGGCTGTCTATAATGTATTTGCCAAGGAAAACAGCTCCTACAAGGATGATAACGCCAATTGAAATGTTAATGATTTTACGCATATTTTGAGATTAATTTAGTCGGTGTATTTTAATAAATTCGTTTCTAGTTTTTTGAGTGTTTCTATGGTTTGTTCCAATGTATTTCTTGGGATTCCTTTTTGAAGAAGGTCGATTAAATTTTGCATGATAGGCAATGTTTTTTCAAACAACTGCCTTCCTTTGTCTTCTATAAAAATCAAATTGATCCTTTTGTCGTATTCACAATTTTCGCGACGTATCAGTGCATTTTTTTCCATATTGTTAATCAACCGCGTCATCGATGTTTTGTCGCGACTTGTGATAAACGCCAAATCGTTTTGTATGAGCCCGTCTTTTTGATACAGATATTTTAAAACAACCCACTGCTCCTTTGACAGGTTGATATTTTGCTCCCGAAACTTCTTATTAGACAAATAAGTGAACTCAAGGTTTAACCGACCTACCCAAGGAAGTATCGTATCGTTAAAATCAATTAAAATCAATTAAAATCAAAGTAGATACAATTAAGTTTAATTTTTGTCAAAAATAATTAAACACCGAATAGTTGTATCTACAACCATAGTTAAATTAATGCTAAATGTTTTTGAGACATCTTGACTGCTTCAACGGGTATTTCCTTACCTTTGCGTCATGCAAAAAAACATGCTTTCTGCAGTAGAAAAAGGCCTGATGCTTCCTTTGATGGAGGCTTTTTACACCGTACAAGGAGAAGGATTCCACACGGGTACGCCTTCTTATTTTATCCGCATTGGCGGATGCGACGTGGGCTGTCATTGGTGTGATGTGAAGGAAAGTTGGAATCCAAAGATTCATCCGGCTACCGATACATACGAAATTGTAAACGAGGCCCTCAAGTATTCGAAAACCATTGTAGTTACCGGCGGTGAACCCCTAACTTGGGATATGACGGTTTTGACGCATGCCCTTAAAGAAAAAGATGCCAGAATCCATATTGAAACCTCAGGTGCTTATCCGCTGACGGGTGTTTGGGATTGGATATGCTTATCTCCTAAAAAAAACAAATTGCCCGTACCGGAAATTTATCCCAAGGCAGACGAACTCAAGGTAATTGTTTTCAACCAACACGATTTTGTATTTGCAGAGGAACAGGCTCGGCACGTCAGGCCCGGTTGTCAATTGTTCCTACAACCCGAATGGAGCCGACGCGAAAAAATGATGCCTGCAATTGTCGATTATGTAATGAAAAATCCGAAATGGCGCATTTCATTGCAGACCCATAAATATTTGAATATTCCTTAGGCTCTGGGAATATTTACAAAATGTACCATCAAAAAAAAACTGTGGTTTTTGTCAAAGATTGTAAATTATAAAAGGCAACTAAATTATTTAATCCTGCTTAAGTTTTTTCTATTCAAATGAATGTAAGCCAGATAGATTACTCCATCGGCCACCTGATAGAATATTGTAGTCTGTTTACTCAAAACGGCTTTTCTCAAACCGGGCTTAAAAGTTGAAACCGGGAACATAAAAAGATTTTGGGATATCAAATAAATCTGATGACTCAATTTACTTTTGAAATTGTTGACCTCTCTGTCATTCCATTTAGTTTTTATGCTGTCTAAAATATCTTCAAGGTTCCTTATTGATTCCTGAGACCAACGCAATTTATAATCCATACCTTCTCTTAACATCATCGTGAGAAACGGTTCGGCCGCTACAGATATCTTCGAAGCCTCTTTCAATTCCGGTCTTTTGAGCAGTTGTCAAATCATCCCACCAATCGTTTTCGATTGTCATTGAGTCCTTCACTATTTTTAGGTATTCAATCTTCTCAATATCATCAAGTTTTGCAAGCCATTCGATAATCTCTAATTTTATTGCCTCGTGTCCCATGATGTTTTTTATCAAAATTACAAAATTTACATAACCTATTAACCTTTTTCAGAAACATTTAGCACCTATAAAAGCTCAACTTAGGACTCGTCCCTTAGTCTTTTATCACTGTCAACCGCGCCAGATAATCAAAATGAGCGCCTTCCAGCACGAGTTCGCAGTCGAGCCCGTTGGCGTGCGCGGCGTTTTGCAAAGTGTTGTAGTCGATGTACAGCCAGTCAAAGGGTTTTTCGGTTTCGCCTTTGTAAGAAACCGAGTATTTTACTTCCCCGTAATATTCGGTGTCGCCAGGTATCCATTTGCCGCCGTCTTCATCTTCATCAAACATGTAAATAATATCTGATGAATCTACCAGAATCTGACCATTTTCATTCAACAAAGATTTTAAATGTGTCAGAAATTTGGAAATATGTTTCAATTTTCCACACATGCCCGCACCGTTCATTAACAACAAAATGGTGTCGTATTTTTCACCCGAAAGTTTCATCACATCCTGCACCTTGGCATCATTCACCCCTCTGAGTTTGCAGACTTTCACTGCATTTTCAGACAAGTCGATTGCTGTGACTTCCAAATTTTTCACATCTTTCAAATAGAGACTGTGGCTACCCGCACCGCAACCCACATCCAACACTTTTCCGAATGCCAATTGTAAGGCTTTTTGCTCCAAAACCGGCATTTCTTCAAAAGACCTGAACAAATAGCTGACTTCCAAAACGTCTTCTTCGGAAATGGATGTTTCCGTAACGAGGTTTTCTGGCTTGTTGCCCGTTTGATAATCCCACATGGCTTTTCCGAATAGGTCTTTCATAGTTGACATTTAGGTGGCAAAGGTAAAACAGTTGACAACATTTTCAGCCTCGTGAAGTTCTACCTGAAAATGTTTTTACAATTCCGTACTTTCGTGGCTTACTTATATGTCGATTTTATATGAAAACACTCTTCAGAAATATCATTTTAGCCATTTGCTTGTTTATTTTCTCCCTATCGATGACCGCACAAGCGCAAAGCAACCAAGACACACTCAGAGCTCGTGTTTTAAGAACACTCTATGATTTGCGCGAATTTATTGCCATACCAAACGATGCTACCAAGCCCGACGACATTCAGGCAAACTTGCGTTGGCTCACCGGTAAATTTTCGGCTTTGGGTTTTAATACCACCGTTTTGCAAACCGAAACGGTGCCTTCCTTTTTTGCTACCACACCCCAAAAGCCTGATTTGCCGACCGTTCTTTTTTATATGCATTTAGACGGGCAAGCTGTGGATCCGAGCAAGTGGCAACAGGAAAATCCGTATAAAGTAGTTCTGAAAAAACCGACGGAAAACGGATTTGAAGAAATGCCTTTTGAGCGTCTCAACAGTGAAATAAACAAAGAATGGCGGGTTTTTGGCCGATCCGTTTCTGACGACAAAGGCCCTATCGTTATGTTTATCAACGCTTTGGAATGGATTCGACAATCCAACATAAGTATTCCGTACAATATCAAAGTCATCCTCGACGGCGAAGAAGAGCAAAGCAGTCCGAGTTTGGCAAATCTTGTAAAAACCTATAAGGATTTGCTAGAAGCCGATGTACTCATTATCAACGACGGCCCCATGCACGAATCGCAACAACCCACTTTGGTTTTTGGCGCGCGTGGCATCACTACACTTACAATGACGGCTTATGGCCCCTACAAGCCCTTGCACAGCGGCCATTACGGCAACTACATTCCCAATCCTAATTTTATCATGGCACGTGCTTTGGCTTCGCTCAAAGACAAAAACGGCAAAGTGCTTATTCCTGGTTTTTATGACGGCATCACCCTCGACGACCAAACCAAGACACTTCTTCAAGAATTCCCAGTAAACCCGGCAAAAATGTTGGCCGATTTGGGCGTAGCCAAACCCGAAACCGTGGGCGACACCTATCAGGAATCTTTACAATTCCCATCGCTCAATGTACGCGGCATGCAGTCGGCTTGGGTAGGAAATGATGCCCGAACGGTAGTACCCGATAAAACCATTGCGGAAATTGACATCCGTTTGGTGCCCGAATCTGACGGACAAAGGCTGTTAGACCTTTTCAAAAAACACTTGCAAGACCAAGGTTTTTACCTCACCCCAAACGAACCCAACGCCGAAGAAAGACAAAAATATTCGGACATCATCCGCTTCGAAACGGGCGGCATCATGAAGGCGTTTCGCACGCCCATCGACAATCCCTACACCGCATGGTTGACCCGGGTATTGAAATCGCATTCCGAGGAGAAAGTCATCAAAATACGTATTTCGGGTGGCACCGTGCCCATTGCACCTTTTGTAAACGAGTTGAAAATCCCTGCCATCACCCTACCGATGGTGAATCCGGACAACAACCAACACAGCCCGAACGAAAATCTTAAGTTGGAAAATGTGTATTTTGGCGTTCAAACTTTTTACCAATTGCTTCAGACAAAAATTTAATAGTTCGACAAAAGCTTAATGTATTCCCCCACGATCCCCCATTGAGGACGTTATTACAACCAAAGTAATCGCCTCAACAGAAGTAGATAAATAAATCAAAGGCTTTTTTAGGCGACATCAATTTTTTACTTAACTACACAAAGTGCTTAAAATAAAATGTTTAATTTAAATTTATTCGCGTGAGATATTATTCATTGATATTGTTATTGATTGGTATTTCTACCGGCGCACAAGAGCGTTACCGGGACGATTTATTCACTTCAACCCCCGCATTGACGCTTGAATATGCCGTGAAGGACAAACAGTCTTTAAAACTAGACTTGTACCAACCCAAAGAAGATACGCTGAGAAAGAGACCATTAATTGTGTACATGCATGGCGGTGGCTTTTCGGGTGGCAAGCGCGACGACAAAGCCGAGGTGAATTTTGCGCGCATTTCTGCTCGAAAAGGCTATGTTTTTGCCTCTATTTCGTATCGGCTCACCCGAAAAGGAAAAAGTTTTAACTGTACCACGCCGTTGGCAGAAAAAATGGAAACTTTCCGGTTGGCTGCCGAAGATGTCTTGGATGCCGTCAAATTTTTACTGAGAAATGATTCTTTGTACGGGATAGACAATACAAGGGTGATTTTGGGCGGTAGCAGTGCCGGCGCAGAAGGCGTTTTGTCGGCCGTTTACAACGACGATTTTTTATTTAACAACCGTTTTGCTTACAAAAACTTTGAACCGGCAGCCGTGATTTCCTTTGGAGGCGCCATACCGGACGAGCGATATTTGGTGGCAAGCAATGCCGTGCCCGGCGTTTTTTTTCACGGCATGCAAGATGATTTGGTGCCTTATAAAGCCGCTTCACATCACTATTGCGGCGAAGACGAGCCCGGCTATTTCATGTTAAACGGCTCGCGAACGCTTGCCGACAAACTCAAAACTTTAGACAAAAGCTATATGATTTGTTCTTTTAAAAATTTGGGACACGAAGCGGCCAACATTCCTTTTGAATTTTTGGATGATGTTTATCATTTTTTAAAAACCGTTGTAGTAGATCATGAATTTTTTCAGGCAGAGTTTGTTCAGAATTATAAAGGGAAGCCTTAATACCTCTTTAAATTTGTATAACCTTGCCAATTAAATTGCCAGTAAAAATTGAAAAATAATAAAATTAAAGGCAGGAAAACTAGGATAATTGATAGCGTATGCATCTTGAAAATATTTTTTAACATTTTTTTGTTCTTTAAAAGATTAGCAAAGTCGGGCATAAAACATAATTTAACAAATTTTTAACTCAATATATTTGGATAATTAATTAGGGGGGGGGTATTTTTGAGTATTATTAACCTTAAATTTTTACACCATGAAAAGATTTTTTAAAACAGTAGGCTTGGCCATGTTGTTGGCTTTGTTTACCTTAGTGGCTTTCAGTTTCAACAATAAACCAAATGAGGCCAAAGCAATCAAAACCAGCTCGGAAACTAACGTATTGGAAGATGAATTTTTCGCCAAATGCTTTAAATGTAAAACCTGTATTACCTTACCTGATGGTAGCCAAGATTGCTCGGGTTGTGTGGAGATTCAATGCCCACAACAGTAAGAATAATTCAGTAAATTAAATAATTTATTAGAAGTAAGGGTATTTTCAACTCTTACTTCTTTTGATTTTATGTGGAATTTTAACCTACAATTATAAAGATGTCGACAACAAGCAAAATACACCTCAAAACATTCTTTTTGTTGTTCTGTTTGGGGTTTGTAATAACCGTTTACAGCCAAGGAAGTACTATTGGTCGTGTAACTTATAAAGAAACTATAGCAAAATCGGGGCAAGAGAGTATAGTCTATTATTATGATCTGTTCTTCAACAATTCTGTTTCAGTTTATGAAGAAGATTTATCAAAAACACATTTTGGGCAGGTTATATCTCCTAATTCAGATGGGACTTTCAATGTTTTAACCGTACCCTTTAGAAATGAACCACTGTTTGTTTACACTTCATTGAAAGAGAGAAAACGAATTTTTCAAATTTTTCTGCTAAATGAAAAAAGAACTATTGAGGACAAGTTTGAAAAAATTAGTTGGGAATTAAAAGCCGAAGTAAAAGAAATTGGATCTTTTCAATGTCAGAAAGCGACAGGCAACTTCAGAGGAAGAAATTACACAGTATGGTTTACAACCAAAATACCCGTTAATTTTGGTCCGTGGAAATTTGAAGGACTTAATGGCCTAATCCTGGAAGTTGAAGAAGAGTATGGTTTATACCATGTAATAGCAACAGATATTGACCTTTATACAAGTGAACCTGATGAAGTCAAACAAAAAATTTCTGACTACACTAAGATAAGTCCCGGCTTAACTTTTAAATCATTTTTGGATTTACTTTCAATCCATAATGAAAAATCCGAAAAAATTGCCCGGTCCAAATTATCCAAAGGGCAAACGCCTATGGCTGAAAATCATAGTCTGTGGATGTTGGAGAAGTTTGAGCCGAACTTGGCTGGTAATAAAAACTAAATAAATTTCAGCAACTTTGTCCCATAAAGTTTTGATCATTGGCCAAATCTTTACATATCTTTTTTGCTTTACTTACTTGTGTGGGCACAGTTTGTGCCCAAACCGTTTTTAGAGGGACGGTAACAGACAGCCTTCATCAGCCCGTGTCTCTGGCCAACGTATACTTGCAACCCGAAGGAAAAACATTGGTCGTGGCCTATGCCATTACAGACAATGATGGTTTTTACCAATTTTCATACGGAAAACCCGGCACCTATACACTCAACATTACCGGGCTGGGATACAAACCCGCTGTCATACCGGTGGCCATAGATAGCCTTAGCAATATTGTGGAAAACAACTTACGGTTATTCTCCCAAAAAATGGAGCTCAACGAGGTTATTGTCAGCGCAAACCTGCCCGTGGTAGTCAAAAGAGACACCATTTCTTTTAAAGCAGATGCCTACGCCGATGGCACGGAAACCGTGGTGGAAGACCTGCTCAAAAAAATACCCGGCCTGGAAGTGGACAGCCAGGGAAACATCAAAGTAAACGGAAAAACCATCGAAAAAGTGATGGTTGACGGGGACGACCTTTTTGAAAAAGGTTATCAATTGCTTACCAAAAATCTCAACGCAGGGGTGATCGACCGAATCGAAGTTTATGACCACTATTCGGATAACCCGCTTCTGAAAGATGTGGAAGATTCGGAGAAAGTTGCATTAAACCTAACACTCAAAGAAGATAAGAAGCAACGGCTTTTTGGCAATGCAACTTTAGGCGGAGGCACAGATGATTTTTATGAAAACCGTTTAAATCTTATCTCTTTTCAAAAAAATTCTAAACACTTTTTTTTCGGAAATCTCAACAACACTGGTTTAGACCCTACCGGGGACATCAGCCAAATGTCGAGCAATTCCTTTGCTTCGGGCAACCGCCCCGCAGACACCAACAAAGCTCCCGAAGTGATGAGCCTTATGGCAGCACGCCCAAGCCTGAAAGATGCTTATATCAACTTCAACAATGCCGAAATGGCATCGCTTAGCAGCATCACATCGCTTTCCGAGAAAACCAAACTCAAAACCCTTGGGTTTTTTACTTCCGATGAAAACGATTTTTTTAGGGACCAAACCCTCGAATTTTTTGGCCCGGGCGAGGCATTTACCAATACGGAAGATTATCGACTGCGTAAAAAAACAAAATTAGGGTTTATCAAAACCGACCTGACTTCCAATCTTAGCAAGACCAAACTTTTGGAATATTCAGGCAACATCAGCGTTGGAAATCAGGAAACCAATACCCAACTACTTTTCAACGGGAGTCCGACCGAAGAAAATTTAGACCACGACCCTTTATCAATAGACCAATATGTAAGTTATACCAACAAGCTTCGCAAAAATAGGGCTTTGATTCTTTCGGCACAATATGTCCATGACGAAAAGCCACAAAGCTATGTTGCCGATACGTTCTTATTGGGCAAGTTATTCCCTAATAACACTACTGCAACGCGTACGGCGCAGCACGCCGCTACCACTAGCAATGCCTTTGCTACGGAAGCACGTTGGATTACCAACAATGAAAAATCAAATTGGGAGTTAATCGCTGGTTATCATTACGCATCCGACCGACTGAACAACACCTTGCTGCTCGGCGATGAAAACGCATTGCAACCCGTAGATTCACTCTATCGAAACCGACTCAATCTCAATCAGAATGATTTTTACACTTCAGCCCGTTACAGAAGAAATATAGGTAGATTGAAAATTTTTGCCAAAGCCGAAATCCATCAATTGTTTACACAAGTGGAAAATAATATCACTTCCAAACAAACCAATCCGTTGTATTGGAACGGTCAGATTAGCGGCGAATATAAATTTTCAAATATCAGTTCACTGACTGCTTCATACAACTTTAACACAAACAAATCCAGTCTCTTAAATGTATCCGATGGTTTTGTCCTGAATGATTATAGGAACCTCTCAAGCGGGTTCGGAAAATTTGAGCAGCTTCAAAATCAATTTTTGTTTGTGAATTATACCTACGGTGGTTTTCTAAGTGGTTTCACGCTCAATAGTGCTTTTGTTTACAACCGGGAATCGGACTACTTTGGCAACATCTCTCGTATCGAACCTGAGTTTTCTACTTCCGAATTGGCATTGCTTCGCAACCGTGAAAGCTATTCTTTTAATCTGCAATCAGACTATTATATCAAAGCCCTTTCGTCAAATCTGAAGGGGAAATTCAATTACACCAACACGCATTTTCAAAACTTTGTCAACCAGTCCGGTAAACGGAGTATTGAATCACAAAACATCAACTTTGGAGGGGAATTGCGTTCGGCCTTTCTTGGTTTTTTCAATTATCACATCGGTTCGGAATGGCAGTATAGCGAAGTAAAATTTGGCGGCAAAAGCACACGAACAGACAATCTTACCTTTTTGGATTTGTATTTTAATATCCGTAAAAACACCATCATCAAACTACAAAATGATCGCTATTTTTTTGGAAATTTGGATGGGGACAGCAGTTTCTACTTCACAGAACTCTCTGTTCAATACAAACCAAAAGAAAGCGGGATGAACTTCGAATTGGTCGGGCATAACTTATTCAACACCAACAATCTTCGCAATAGCAACATCGGCGACACCTCAACGTCCCTGACAGATTTCAGGTTGCTCCCGCGCTATGTCATGCTCAAATTAGGTTTCCGGTTTTGAACAAAAAAAGCAAACCAAAACCTTAACCTTTTTCTTACCTTAAATTGATTTTCGTTTGGGGGCAATGGTTTTTATTTGTAGAAACGTTTTTGCTTGAAAAAGAGAAAAGTAGAATTGGTCATTCTTTCCGACATCCACCTCGGCACTTATGGCTGCCATGCCAGGGAGTTGTTGCATTACCTAAAATCGATCAAACCCGAATTGCTCATCCTCAACGGCGACATCATCGACATTTGGCAATTCCGCAAAAAATACTTTCCTGCCCATCACCTGAAAGTGCTGAAAAAATTCATCAACCTCGCTTCCAAAGGCACCAAAGTCTATTACATCACCGGCAACCACGACGAGATGCTGCGCAAATTTGCCGATTTTAAAATGGGAAATTTTGTGTTGACTAACAAGCTGATGCTCAACCTGAACGGGCATAAAACCTGGATTTTTCACGGTGATGTTTTTGACGCTTCCATCCAACACAGCAAGTGGATCGCCAAACTCGGCGGTTGGGGCTACGACTTTTTGATCGTCTTCAACCGGTATATGAATTCGGTCTTGGAAATGTTCGGGCGTGAAAAATATTCGCTCTCCAAAAAAATCAAGAACAGCGTCAAAAAAGCGGTGCAATACATTAGTGATTTTGAACAGACTGCCGCCGAGCTCGCCATCCAAAAAGGTTGCCATTTTGTGGCTTGCGGGCACATCCACCAACCTCAAATACGCGAAGTGGTTACCGACAAAGGCAAAACGACCTATCTCAACTCCGGCGACTGGATTGAAAACCTGAGCGCGCTCGAATACCACGAAGGCAAGTGGTCTGTTTTTCATCAACCCATCCTCAAAAAAGATGAACCCGTCGAAGAGGAGGATGAAAACATGCAGGTTGAAATCGACATGAAGTCCATCATCCATTCGATGATACACGAGTCGTAAAATGTAATTCGCACATTCCTCAGTTTTTGTATTTTAGCCTTTCAAAAGGATTCAAGTGGAAGCTTATTTTGAACGGTTGCGTTCTGTTTATCCGCTCAGTGCGGAAGGTTTGGATTTGCTAAAATCTTACATGGCTAAAAAACATCTTTCAAAAGGTGATTTTATCTTGCGGAAAGACGAAACCTGTCGGCACATTTATTTTGTCAACAAGGGTTTTGCCAGGATTTTTTATTTTAAAAACGGCAAGGAAATCACCGAATGGTTTACGCCGGAGAAAAACTTTTGCTTCTCCATCACCAGTTATTTTGAAGAAAAACCCAGCCACCTGATTATCGAATGTTTGGAAGACTCGGAAGTCATTTACCTCTCCAAAGAAGGCTTGGACACACTGTGCAAGACGCATATCGAAATCAGCAATTTTTTCAGCAAACTGATTTCGGGCGCACTGATTTTGTCGCAAAAGCGCATGGATTCCATCCAATTTGAAACTGCCCGCCAACGCTATGAAAAACTCCTCAAAACCCAACCGTATATCCTACAAAAAGCACCCATGCAGTACCTAGCTTCCTTTTTGGGCATCACGCCCGAAACGCTGAGCCGGATCCGGACGCAAATTTGAGGTGCATTTTTTGACAATTGTCAATTGTAAAACTACAACGTTTGCGCAACTTTGTAGAAACACCTAATTTCGATTAATTTTCACATTCCATCCCCCATGAAAAAAAACATCCTTTTGGCATCGCTCACTTTCATTTTGGTAAGCCAGGCTTATGCGCAGACCGCTAATCATCATCCTATGACAAAAATCAAAACTGCTAATGGCATAATCGAAGGCATTTACGACTCGGGCATCAACACCTTTAAAGGAATACCCTTTGCCGCGCAGCCCATTGGCGAATTCCGTTGGCGTGAGCCGCAACCGGTAAAAAATTGGGACGGTATTTTGAACACAACCGCATTCGGCCCGCGCGCCATGCAATTGCCCATTTTCGGGGATATGAATTTCAGGTCCAACGGTGTGAGCGAAGATTGCCTGTACCTGAATGTTTGGTCACCTGCCCAATCTCCAGATGAAAAACTCCCGGTCTTGGTCTATTTTTACGGTGGCGGACTCGTGGCCGGTGATGGTTCCGAACCGAGATACGACGGCGAAAGTATGGCACGGAACGGCATCGTGGCTGTGACCATAAACTACCGGCTTGGTATATTCGGATTTTACACCCATCCCGAACTGACAAAAGAATCGCCCAACCGGGCTTCCGGAAATTACGGGCTGCTCGATCAGCAAGCGGCTTTGCTTTGGGTACAAAAAAATATTGCCGCTTTTGGGGGCGATCCTAAAAAAGTTACCATTGCCGGTGAATCCGCAGGTTCTTTCTCCGTGAGTGCGCAAATGGCTTCGCCTGTTTCGAAAAATTTATTTGCCGGGGCCATAGGCGAAAGCGGTTCGCTTTTAGGCAATTTTGAACCCAAACCCCTTCATGAAGCAGAACAACAAGGTGTTCAATTTGCAAAAGAATTGGGTTTCAATTCTCTAAAAGAGATGCGCGCCATGCCGGCAGACAAACTCCTGCAAGCGACTGCCAACCAGCAAATCCTATCTTTCTCACCTGTGATAGACGGCTATTTCCTGCCCAAATCGCCAAGTGAAATTTTTTCTCAAGGTGAACAAGCCATAGTCCCTATAAGGGGCAAAACGAAATATATACTATAAATAAAGAGGTTACAACCAAAAAAGGTTTAAATTGGTTTAATTTTGGTTTAAATTTCAGCTATAAAATTAAACGGAAACCATAAAAAGGTTTAATTTTCACCTCTATTCGAGGCGTATGACCCCTAAAACGATGGCTATTGCATTGACTTTTGAAAGGTGCAACTCAAACGGTTCGTAGCTTTCGTTGTCGCTTACTATGAGGATGGTATCTACCTCCTTAGTTTTCTTGATTCTTTTAATGAGTGCGCCCTGCTCTGTGTCTAAAACATAGACTTTATTCCATTGAAAGAAAGCATCTTGCAGCGTTAATTTTTTACAAGCTACCAGATCACCGCTGTTATACTTAGGGTACATGCTACTGCCCTTTACCCGTATCATAAAATCTACATTAAGCTCCGTAAACTCCGGCACTATATAGCGTTGGGTGTCATACTCCATAACCTGTTGGGCGCCGGCACCAAAGCCCGCCATGGCCTCTATAGGTATTAGCGGGATGCCTGAACCACTATCTTCTAAAAAGGTAATGTTTTTTGCACTTTTCGTTTCGTCTGAAAACCTTACCGTTTTTCTTACCGTTTCTTTAGGTAAGGTTTCTTGCACATTTGGTTTTACCATTTCACCATTACCGGTAAGCAGCCACTCCACATCAACATCCTTCGCGTAAGCGATAAATTTCGCAATGTTATCTTCACTTATACCCGTCTCCTTTTCTAAAACTCCACGGGTTATTCCAGTTTCTTGATAAAATTTATATCTACTAATTCCTTTTAAATCAATGAATTGTAAAATTCTATCTTTAATAGGCGAAATTTGTTGCATAATAATTTTTTTAAGCGAAATATATCGTATATATTTGTTTCCTAATTAAAAACAAATGTATGAAAAATAACACCACAGCCAAATTAGAATTGCCCAAAGGCGCACGCATCTATGCCGTAGTGGCTCGCCGACACGGGGTGACCAAGGTATATGCCCGCCAAATTGCGCTGGGCCTACGGGAGACAAATACTGAAAAAGCCAAGGCAATAGCTAAAGATTTGGAAGAGACCGCCCGTTTTATTGCCCGGCCTGTAGTGCCTGCACCGACGGGTTTAGAAGAGTAATCCTTAATACATAGATATGAACACTAATATCGCCGCAAACGCAGCAAAGCAAGCATCAAACAAGCGTAACCGCCTGTTTCGCAAATGCCGAATATGCTTCTTGCGCGCACGCTCACGTAGGCGGTGGCGCGGTCTTCACGAAGTGCAGCTGCAGCTTCTTCAGCATACGCCTTGCGAATGCGTTTCAAGCTATCTACATGAGCATATAGTGCTATGGCTATCTGTAGGATTCCGAGTGCGAGTAGAACAACTCCCGTGGAAAAGCAAAGACGGCTGTATAGGCCACCTGAAGTACCGCTACGAAGGGAAACGAGTATCCCGAGCAGTGTTGATGCTGAAAAAAGAACTTGTTGAAGCCAAGAGCGTTGAACTCGTACATGCTTCTGCATAAGCTCTTTCAAAATTTTGGATGCACCCATATCGCTACTATTTTAAGATTAGGCACCTCAAAAGTAGTGAAAATCCCGCCACGGCGGTCCCTGAGTTTAGTAGAAGGGCAGCGTGGTTTCGACACCACGGCGGGAACAACAGTGAGCCTACAGGCTATAAGTTGGACAACCAATGTCCTAAACAAAAAATCGGGACAGTCTGGAAAGACAGACATTTTTTAAAAGTCATTCAAATGGATTATAAAAACCCTCAAATGGAAACTCAAAAAAAGAAAAACAGAGTAGCTCGGGACCAAGTGCATCCGCAAAAGCAGCGTGAAACGCCCGGTACGAACCCTTGTCCACAAGGTGTGCAATCGGCCATAGATCGTTCAGCACTCCTACAACTGACTCGCTTAACTGCAATGCTGCCAAACGAATCAGCAAGCTATCCGGATGATTTACCCACTTCTTTTGCTTGCGCTGAGAAGGCGTTAGCCGAATGTATTTCAAAATGTCTGGCAGATGTGCCTTTACAAAAGCGTAGTACTGCTTACGTCCAGTCTCTTTTACGCGACTATAGAGTAATTGTACCTGTTCGTGGTCAAAACCCGAGCGTATCTCTACAGCGGGTCCATTTGATTTTACAAGATAATTATCAAGGCTCATCGCTGTGCTTGTTGTTTAATATCCTGCTGGCAGGATGGTTAGGTTTAACCGCAAAAGTAATCACAATAGACTAATGCACCTACTCCCTACCGACATCATCATACGCAACTACAAAGACGGGCAGACCCTATGGGTAAGCCAACGCCTGGTAGTGCAGCTGTGTGGCGTGTCGGAGGAATATATTTGGAAGGTTAGATCCGTTTTCAAATCCTCCATCAAAAAAGGGTATAAATATGCCGAATTTTTACCGCACACAGGCACGGCATGGCGATGGGGGAAGGCGAACAACACATTTTACTACGACTTTGATTGCATCCCGGACCGGCTGCCCACCCAATACCGGTCAAAATTAGGCACAAAACAACAGCTCATATCGGCATACGAAAGCCTAAAAGCATCTGAAAAGCGCAATTTTAGGGAGCAAATCAAAACCAAAATACAGCAAAGCGCGTCCCAACTCATAGACAACACCGATGTTTTGTACTATATGTACCACTCGACTGTTGGCTTCACGCAGGCGCAGGCGCAAGAGATGGCCACAGCACGGGCATATTGCCGCTATATACTGCAACAACTAAGAGGCGATGCCTTCAAAAAGTTGGGCATCAACAAAAAACAAGACTTTTATCAGATGTGCACAGAGATACTGTCGCCGCTCGGGCTGGAAGGCTTCAAAATATCATCGGCCGCATACCTACGGAACAAGCTCGATGGTTTCCCTGCCTTTGGCGATGTGATGGACCAACTGAACTATTTTGTGTCCGGGAGGTATGGCAACGACAATGCCCAAGTGGTCGGACGCTACCCGCTGGTTGATGAGACCACGGGCCAGGTGTATGATTTTGACATCCATAAGGCCATTATGTTTCAACTATACATGAACCCGGGCGGATCTACCAAAGAATATATCCGTACGCTATGGGAACGCTACTATTGCGAGGACGTGCAAGCATTTGACTTGCAACCCATCGCTTACAGGACATTTTGCCACCACCTCACGCGCTTCAACAGGCTTATACAGACAGCCCGGGCCCGGCACGGGGAAGATTACTACAAAAAGCACGTACAAACGTATGTGACAGCCGAAAAATTACAATACGCGCACTCGCTGTTTTGCGGTGATGGATCTGGAACTATTCAATACAAATACAAAAAACCGAACGGCAAGTGGGACACCATGAAGTTATTCGTCATCTTAATTACAGATGTGGCCAGCCGGAACATTGTCGGATGGTCTGCCGCCCCGGCAGGGTCGCACAAAGAGTCGGGCGAAATGGTTGAAGATGCCGTGAAAATGGCCATTGAAACATCGGGGAGGCAAACGATGTTTGAATTTATAAGCGACAACCATTCTGCTTTTACCAGCGCCGAGAGCAAAGCTTTTTTAAACCTCGTTTTTAAAAAGGTGAGGAACATAGAAGTAGGCAACTCGCAGGCCAACCCGGCAGAAACGCAGTTCAGATTGTTTAAACGCAGTTTGAAAGATATAACCAACTTCCTTTCTACCAGTTGGGAAGCAGGTATAGAAGGTCAGGCAAACGCGGACCATGTGGACATTGAAGACCTTCCCACTTATGAGGATGCCTGCATACAGATGCACGAGCTCATCAAGCGATGGAACCACACCAAGCTTCGCGATGGTGTAACGCCGGCTGAGCGGTTCCAGATTAAACACCCGGACTGCAAGCCAATGGAAGTTTTGGCACTCAGGTATCTGTTTGGCAAACACACAGAAGTTGACCTGAGCTACATGCGCGGTTATGTGAACGTGTACCGATCTAATGGGTACAACGACAGCAAGTTATTTCAATTTGAAATACCGGACTATGGTGGTGCAGGCACCGAGATGATAGCCAGAGCCATTGGTTACACCACCGGCGCCCGCCTGAAGGTGGTTTGGGACGAGGAGATGGCAGATTTGTACACCTTGGAAGGCAAGTTCATCATGAGCTGCCCACGGGCCTTGAAGGCATCACAGTCACGTGCAGAGACTACGGACGGAACGATGGATGCGCTTGGGCATCACTTATCTCGAAAAACAAAACAATCGGCGTTTATAGATGAATTTGAGGCCAACCTAACGGATGTGGTAAACGGATTAGGTTATACGCACGCGATGGCGATGGGTGGCACTAAAGAATCATGGAACCAATCAAATGGAGATCACGAAAACTCAAAAATAAAAGAGTCTGCCAAACGGCGCGTAAACCGTGATTTCAACGACGCCGATTGGACAGACCCGGAACAATAAATAAATAAATAGGATGACAAAGTTAACACAAATTCAGAAAACCCAACTCATACCGCAAGCAATTGAGCGGTATTTAACGGACAACAACGTAACGCAGGTGGCTCTGGCCACTTTAGCCAACGTTGACAAGGCCTACGTGAACCACATTGCTAAAGGCAACATGCACATCGGCAAGACACAGATAGCCGATAAGTACTACGAAGCCATCGCCACGGCCATTGGCATCAGACTGGAGCGCACTTTTTGGCAGCACTTCAACACATTCAACTTTAAGCAGCAGATACTTACGTTCGAGCAAGCGCGTGCTTACAAAAGCCGGTTGGGCATAGATGGTGACACTGGACTAGGCAAAACCTATGCCGCTACAGTGTATAAGCGTCGATTTCCCAACCGCGTTTTCTTAGTGAAGTGTTCCGGCATCGAAAACAGTAAAGAATTTGCGGTTAACATTGCCATAGAAGTCGGCATCAAGCCCGTAGGCACAAAAGGCAGAATAATCAAAGAAGTCTGCAAGAAAATCAAAAGTCTCGGCGGTTCTCCTATGCTCATCATCGATGAGTTTGAAAACAGCAAAGCAGGCAACATCCCCACCATCAAAGCCATTGCTGATGAGTTGGAAGGGCATGCAGCAATAGTAGTGATCGGTATAGACGTTCAAAAGATGCTGCAAACCGGCGCAGACCGGAGAAAAAACGGCTTTATACAAACCAACCGCCGTTGGTCGTTTGGTTGGACGTTCCTTGATCCCTCTATCTGTGAGGACGTCCGGAACATTTGCATTGAACTCGGCATTATGAACAAAGCTGCACAAAACTGGCTTGCCAATCGCGTGAAGGATTTTGACAGCCTGAAAAACATCTGCGTTTCGGCGTTGGAAGAGGCCGATAAAACAGACCAGGAAGTGAGCGTGGCTTTGCTCAATGAACTTTATCCCCTTTAGACATGGAATACTATACCATAAGTGGAAAAAAGCTACTGATCGTGCGCGGGAGCGGTGGAAAGATAGTGAAAGCATACAGCGGGCCTATTGCAAAGGCCAAGTGGAACGACATGTTTAACCAACTAAACCTCAATTGACATGAAAGTTACTGCAGAATGGCTCGAAACCGAGATCAAAAAACAAAACGACTGGCTGCAAACGAACAGTCCTTCGCATTATGACTACAAAAGGCGTGAGCACAAGCGCAACTACTATGTGAACAAGCTCATCGAAAAAGAAGAGAACGGATTATTAACAATAAATATTTAAATTATGGAAACACAAACAGTTACCAAGCCCGTAGGCGAGATGTCTGTCGACGAACTCAGGGCTTATTTGAAAGAAAAGGAAGCCGACGAAAAGCGCATTGAGGCGCAACGAAAAGAAGCTTATCATAAAGATAAGGAGAAATTTTTAGAAAACACCATTTCTATCTACAAAGAGTACCAAAAACACCTAATTGAGCTGAAGCAGGACGTAATTACCCACGCCGAGAATTTTAACAGGTTAAAATACGAACTGGAAGGCAAAGAGGTAAAAGACGCGAAGTCTTTCGAGCTGAAAAATGAAAGGGTGAAGATCATTGTAGAATCGCAGGAGCGGTTCGATTTCACAGATGAGGCCATCGTGCACATCAACGCCGTCAAAGAGATTTTTAAAGACAAATTTGAAGCCAGGAACAAAGGCTTTTACAGCCTGTTGGACTCGATCTTAATGAAGAATACGCGTGGGGAATATGATGCCAAGCTACTCACAAAAGCAAGGCGCAAAGCTCGGGAAATAGGCGACGAGGAGTTGATAGAGCGGTTAGACAAGCTGAACGACTGTTTGGTTGTGACCGGGTCGGTGAAGTATGTGCGGGTTTACCGAAAGGACGAACGCAACCAATGGAAAGATGTAACACTTAATTTCTCATCGCTATGAATTTACAAGTCATCGTAAATAAAAAAATGCGGGTACATGAGGCTCGTTTAAGCGTTAGCAAATCAGGCGCAGCACACCTAAATAAAAGAGCACTAGAGCTTATTGATATGGCAACTGTTGGTAGCGTGAACGTTATTCAAGACCAGGATGACGACAAAAATTTTTTTGTAAAGTTCTTCTCTGATGATTCTGGCCAAACACCCGTACACGCGTACAAAGACAAGGTTGAGTTTTTTAACTCACAGTTTTACATTAAAGCAAAAGAGTCTTTCAGCTTGCGCGAAAACAAGACTTTGAAATTCAAGCTCGGCAACTTAGTTGAAATTGCACCGGGTTTGAAGGCCTATCCATTGTTAATTAACACATCGGAACTGCTATGAGCGTACAAATTGACAAAAAAGACGACCGCACGTACTATGTAAACGACAAGTTGGTGCGCAAAGACACAAACGGCAATTGGTTATCTCCATACTCCGAACTTACACCAAATGAAATATCAGTATTTCGTGAACATCTAAAAAACACAGGCCATGAAGAATAGAATTTTTAATTGGTTTGCGCTCATAACTATATTTAGCTGGGGTGCTTCTATAGGCATTGCCAGTTCTATTTGGGTGCTAGGTGTAAGCACGCCTGCTTTATTAACAGCTCTTGTAGGCACGGCGGTATTTCCCGCAATCTTGTTTGTGGTGTTCATATTTATAGTATTTGAAAAATAAAAAACTTTCCGGACTGGCAGACATCAGGGTTCGAGTCCCTGTCCGGAACAAAATAAATAGATAGTTATGAAAGCAATTGGCATCAACGATTTTTTAAACAAGAAGTTCGACACCTACCCATTCAAGGGTAAGTGGCTGGACACCTTTGGCGAACCGGAGAAGAACTTTGTGATGCACATTACCGGCGAAAGTGGCAACGGCAAAACGGAACTCGCAACACAGTTGGCCAAGCTTATGGCAGGCTTCACAAAGGTCTTGTTTTGCTCGTATGAGCAGGGCATCTCTAAATCGCTTCAGGACGCGCTGAACAGAAACAACATGCACGAGGTGTCGGGGGGTGTGCTTTTTTTAGGTAACGAGCCTTTTGTTGAGCTTGTTTTGAGGCTTAAAAAAAGAGCGTCGCCGACCTGCGTGGTGATCGACAGCCTTGACTATATGAAGTTGACTACAGATCAATACAAATTTTTAAAAAAAACATTCCCCCGAAAGTCTTTCATCATTATCAGTTGGTCAGCTAATGGAAAACCAAAAAGTCAATATGCTAAAGACATCGAGTATATGTCGGACATAAAAGGGTATGTCAAAAACTTCAAGCTTTATGTCCAAAGCCGCTTTGGTGGCAACGTGCCTTTCGTTATTTGGGACCGTAAACCAAAACAAGGAGAACAACTAAGACTGATAGATGGCAACAATTAAACAATTGATGACGCTGCTCGGTAGGGCAGGCATCAGAGAGGAAGCACGCCGGGAAATGATCTATAACTTCACCAACGGACGGACAGATTCGGCCAAAAATTTAAGCACTAAAGAACTGCAATCGCTCTGTGGCGAGCTTCAAAACCGGCAACAACAGGGGGAATTGGAGATGATCATGCGACGAAAGCGCAGCGTTGTGCTGACGATAGCTACCCGGACGGGCATCAAAGAACCGAACGGGTGGAGCAAGTTCAATCTGTGGATGAAGAGCAAATCAATCTTCAAAAAGGAGCTCCATAAATACGATTATGACGAATTAGACCAATTGGTACGGCAGTTTAGGGGCTTGGAGGCAAACTTCAAGAAGAGCGCGGAGAAGCCCGGCACGAAAGCATGGCATCAATCCACCGGCATACCTGATTTTAACCCTAACTAAAAAAAAGAGCCAGGAGCATTGCTACTCAAGGCCCGGTGACACGGCAAATATAGCAATCAAATGGCATATAACAGTGTAAATTTTTATAAAAGGGTATTGGAGATACAGCAGATAGCTTGGTATCACCGCCAGCGCGGCCTCTTTTACAAGGAAATTTACTACCGGTACATAGATGTACAGTTCAAAATTAGTAAACGGACGTTTGACCGATACCTCGGAATAAACGCAAAAAGAGAATTAAAAAAACTAAATCAAAAAATATGATACGTAAATTTTTAAAAATCTCGGCCATAACTTTGGTAATCTTATTGATTGCCTTATTTATTATTGGATTTACTAAAATTGTCTGTGAGTTGATTACTAACCCAAGTCAATTTTAATGAATATCACAAGAAAGACAGGTAAAACCCCCGAAAATTGTGCGCACGACCTAGCCACTATAAAAACGGTGTACACCTGTGTAACCTGCGAGGCTACTGAAACCGTGTGCACCCTGTGCCAAAAAATATTAGAACGCAACGAAGATTACTGATGAACCAACTTAAAATAGAATTAAAACTCACAGCAGATGCTATATGCGTGATTAGGCAGCTTTTAGACAGCTGTCTAATAACTAGCGAAAAGGGTAATACTGAATTCTTATTTAGTGCATCGATAGCGACTGACGTGCGGGAAAAATTCGACAAAAAAGAACGGTCGCTTCCACCGGCAACCACGACCCGTAAAAAGAGGCTAAAAATGACCCTCAAGTATCATGAAGCTTATGCATTGGAATACATATTGAGGATTTCCCGGGAGCGAATTGATAATAATTATAGCCGAATGTTGATTACAGATGTAGCCGCACAGCTACACCAAATACTAATCTAATGGAACAGCTCACAACTTACCGTGCCAAAGGGAAAGAAATTGGCGTAGTACTATTGTTTAAATACGATTTAAACGGGCACTTAAAAGCCTTTGAGGTTTCGGAGGGGCAGTTAAACAGCGTACAAATGAGATGGCTTTTTGCGGGGGCCAACTTCCCGGCGCAGGAGAGCCTGATGACATCGCTTTGGATGAAAGACCCGCGCTATCTAAAGATATTTGAGATAGATCGCTCTGCCGCTGACTTATCGTTTGAAGCCCTTTGGAATTTGTATGGGCATAAGATAAAACGGTACGAAAGTGAACTGAAATTTAAGAAGCTCAAGGAGGCAGACGTGATCAGATGCTTCAAATCCGTGCCGGACTACAAAAAGTACCTCGCCCGCCGCGGCGTGGCACAAACGAATTTGGCGACTTTTATCCATCAGAGGTACTTTGATGATGATTGGGCAAAAGCTTGAGTGCTAACGTTTACGGCTATGTTTAGTTGCTGAAATTGAAATACTAAACTATCAAATTACAACAAAAATATGAACAAAGAACAAAACTCCTATACACCACTAAACCAGCAATTAAATATAGCTGGTGTTAGCAACCGTTATATTTGCGGTGTTGACTATGGAGACGGAAAATCACAAGGAGCTTTTACTGTATTTAAAGACGGAAAACTTAAATGGCACACTCAAAAGCTATGGAAAGCAAAACTATATCTATGGTGGATGAAAGTAAAATGTGCAACTATTATTCGGGAGACTGCATAATGGTTGCTAACG
>Ga0180009_10000456_pt1 | contig 57305 bp, 53 predicted proteins | sample OS_PC_MetaG_FD_123537 | JGI IMG/M metagenome (GOLD analysis project Ga0180009, IMG submission 123537) | Groundwater microbial communities from the Aspo Hard Rock Laboratory (HRL) deep subsurface site, Sweden - OS_PC_MetaG | ecosystem: Environmental > Aquatic > Deep subsurface > Groundwater... | reverse complement strand
CATTGGCTGATCCTTGATACTGGTTTCTGGATACTGGATGTTTATGGATTCCACTATTGATGGCATGCAGGTTATCAAGCATCGAGCATCCAGCATCCAGCATCGGCCCAATAAAGTCAACTGACTCAAGCATATCTACAATGACAGTTTAATCGATTTTATGCATCGTTAGGGTAAAGTTAGTTTTTAAAACTGGAATAAAGAGAAAAATTTTCCTGTACATATCATAAGAACATCATTCAACGGCATGTCTATCGATATTTTAATCCGCCGGAGGCGGACAAGGGTTTAATTCCCCGCCGCTTGCGGCGTTACAATGTTTTTGTAGATACCCCGCTGCTCTGCGGCGGGGTAGTTCATTTGATCAAGAAATTTATACAATGTAAAGGAGTGATATAAATGAGCTGGTTGACAAAGAAAGAGTGGTCTCCCTATCTCGCAGGGGCATTGAGTGGGGTGGTATTGATCCTGTCCGTATGGGTTTCGGGTAAGTACTTTGGTGCATCCACCACATTTGTCCGATCTGCCGGCATGATTGAGAAGGTCTTCAGTGCCCAGCGGATAGCCAAAATGGATTACTTCCTCAAGGAGGCTCCCATTATTGAATGGCAGTGGATGTTCGTGGTGGGGATTTTTATCGGCTCATTCATAGCATCCAGGATCTCAGGCACATTCCAGTGGAAGGCCATACCGGATATGTGGGAGGCGCGGTTTGGTCCCAGCAGAATAAAACGGGGTGTCATTGCCTTTATCGGAGGGCTGATCGCCATGTTCGGAGCCCGTCTGGCTGATGGGTGACCGAGCGGACACGGACTGAGCGGTTCGCTCCAGTTGGCGGTCAGTGGCTTTATTGCCTTGATCTGTTTTTTTATCGGCGGGGTCGCGATGGCACGCATCCTTTACAGGGGAGGTGATCGCACATGAAAATCTTAATCTACGGTCTTATTACGGGCATACTCTTTGGATTTTTTCTCCAAAAAGCCCAGGTTATTCGCTACGACAAGCAGTTAGGGGCCCTCCGGTTTATTGACATGACCATTGTTAAGTTCATGCTCTCCAGCATCCTGGTTGGGATGGTTGGCGTCTATCTTCTCAAGGATCTCGGATGGGCAGAGTTCTCAGTAAAGGAGACTATCCTGGGGGGAAACATCATTGGGGGGCTCATCTTCGGTATGGGTTGGGGATTGTTGGGTTATTGCCCGGGCACCTCCGCGGGTGCTCTGGGCGAGGGACGGTGGGATGCACTATGGGGAATCCTCGGGATGTTAATGGGTGCAGCGATATTCGCCGAAACCTACCCAACCTTAAAAAATACTGTTCTGAAATGGGGAGGTTTCGGAAAAATAACCCTTTCACAGATAATAGGTATAAATCACTGGATGATCATCGTTGTCCTTGTTATCGCAGGGTTGGTCCTTTTCCGATGTTTTGAGAGGAAAGGGCTTTGATAGAGAGTTCACTGATTACGTTATTGTTGTTTTTAAGAAAAGATACTAATGTGCTAACCTGGGAGGGAGGTGATATGGATTTAGTCATCAAAGAATCCTTCAAGAAGATTATGGAGAGTATGAAGGGGGCCAAAGTAGGAGTGATGAAACGACAGATGGACTTTGATAATGAGCGTTACGACTTAAGCAACAAGCCAGCCAAAGGTTGAGGCTTCTTTTCATTATATATCCGACTGGTTTCTTCGGGTTAAGGTATAATTCAGTACAGTTGCCAATTTCTGACAATCGTACACAGCCTATCGTCGCAAAGTTTGGCAAATTTGAAAAGATGTCACTCGGGAGGTACAAGGTGATTAGCAGAAGAGAATTTCTAAAACTATCAGGCGCAGGAATAACAACATTTTGTCTTGGATTTCCATTGCTGTCAGATGCCAAGAGAATAGAGGAGGTAAAACCCATGCAATACACAGCAAAAGATTATTCAAAACTTATCGGGATGGAGGGATTCAGCGAAACTCTCCTCAAAAATCATGTCACCCTGTATCAGGGATATGTGACGAACACAAACAAATTGCTTGAAACCCTTACACAGATGATGATGGACGACAAGGCTGGTATCCCGGAATTCGCAGAAATCAAGCGTAGGTTTGGGTGGGAATTTAACGGCATGAGGCTTCATGAATACTACTTTGAAAACCTTGGTGGAAAAGGCGGGATTGACAAAGAGGGGAAGCTCAATAAGAAGTTCAGCGATGATTTTGGCAGTTACGAGAAATGGGGAAAAGAGTTCAGGGCAGCAGGAGCCATGCGGGGTATCGGATGGGTCATCCTTTATCAGGATATCACCAATGGAAAGCTCATGAATTTCTGGATTAACGAACATGATGTGGGACACCCTGCAGGCTGTAATCCAATTTTAATCTTAGATGTATTTGAGCATGCCTTTATGATTGATTACGGTCTTAAAAGGGCGGACTACATCGAGACATTCTTTAAAAACATAAACTGGAGTGAAGTGGAAAAGAGGCTGAAATAGATTAAAAAATCAAGAAAAAAGATTGTAAAGAATTGAGACTTGATACCTACAAACGGAGTGGTAAGATTTCGGATACTCCTGGTAATTGAAAGGAGGAGCTTATAATCATGAGTTACGATTTCAATATACATGAAATATTAGAGATGGCGGTGCACATTGAAGAAAATGGGGCAAAATTTTACCGAGATATGGCTGAGAATATCTCAGATAACTCCATTCGCCAATTGTTTTTTGATCTTGCTGCGATGGAAGAAGAACATCAAAAAATTTATATTTCCATGAACAAGGATCTATCAGATCAGGAACGCAAACCAACGGTTTTCGACCCTCAAGGAGAAATGGTTCAGTACTTGCGGGCGCTAGCCGATCTCCGCGTATTCCACGAAAAGACAAAAGAGGATTTCCATCTCCTTGAAGAATTATCAGAGGGAGAGAAAATAAGAAAAATCCTTCAGGCTGCTCTTGACCTTGAAAAGGAGTCCATTGTTTTTTATTTGGGAATGAAGGAGTTGGTTCCAGAGAGGTTCGGGAAAAAAAAGATTGACAAAATCATCAAGGAGGAAATGGGACACATAAGGGTTCTTACCAATAAGCTTATCTCATCATAAGTCATGAGTTACTAAATAGAAAAGAGGTACAGTAAGGACACAGAATATCCTGAATCTGAATTGAATATATTTTCATTAATTCCCGGGGAGGGTGTACCAATTCATGGAGGAAAAAATGATGAATGGGGATTTAAACATCATGGTGGCTGGAGAAGCCGGTCAGGGGATGCAGACGATAGGAGTCATTTTAGGGAAGGTTTTTGTTCGTGGAGGTTGCGATGTTTTTGCTAGCCAGGATAACATGTCCCGTATTCGAGGGGGGCATAATTTCTTTCAGATTCGCGTGAGCCACGAACTAGTTAGAACGTCCTCGATGCCCCTTCATATACTGATTGCACTTAATGGGGAGAGCGTTCAGTTACACAGACAAGAAGTTGTATTAAATGGGGTCATTCTCTTTGATTCGGAAAAGAGTCATGTTTCAGAAGAGGACAACAGATATCTGGGAATGCCCCTTGAACGGCTAGCGCTGGAACAGGGAGGAAATAAAATTTTTAGCAATTCGGTGGCAATAGGGGCAACTCTGGCAATCTTAGGATGGGATTTCAAAAATCTGGAGAATTACTTGAGCGAGTATTTTTCAATAAAAGCTGATATGGTGGAAGGAAACATCAAGGCGGCACGTGCTGGATTTGAAGATGCATTGATCCGGTCAAACAGGTACAGCGGTCCAAAACCTCTACCACAGGAGTCCAGAGCAAAGATGTTTCTTACAGGACATGAAGCCGTTGCTCTTGGGGCTCTCACTGCGGGTTGTCAATTTATGTCTGCCTATCCCATGAGTCCCTCCACTTCTATTATGATGTTTCTGGCGGGGAATGCCGATGAATTCGATATGGTGGTGGAGCAGGCAGAAGATGAGATAGCTGCGATTAATATGGCTATTGGCGCTTCATATGCGGGCATACGATCCATGACAGCCACATCCGGAGGAGGATTCAGCCTGATGGTGGAGGCATTTGGCCTTGCTGCTATATCGGAGACCCCCTTGGTTGTCATAGATGCACAGAGGCCCGGACCTGCCACGGGGCTTCCCACACGGACAGAACAGGCAGATCTCCTTTTTGTCCTTCATGCTTCACAGGATGAATTTCCCAGGGTTATTTTCGCTCCTGGTACTGCTCGGGAGGCCTTTTACCAAACGATTAAAGCCTTTGAGATTGCGGATAAATATCAGGTTCCTGTCGTGGTACTAACCGATCAATGCCTGGCGGATTCCTATTTTACAGAGGATCGATTCAATATTTCCGGTATTCAGATCAACAGATACCTATTGAGCGAAGGTGAAGTTAACTCCCTGAAAAAGTACAAGCGATACCAGATCACAGAATCAGGAATCTCACCCAGAGCCATTCCTGGTGCCTTCGGATTTGAAGTCGCAGCGGACAGCCACGAGCACGATGAAGATGGACATATCACTGAGGATGCCTATATTCGAAAAGAGATGGTAGAGAAGCGCTTTCGAAAGATGAAGGGACTGACCAAGGAGATCAGCCTCCCGAAACAGATAGGAAATCAAGAAGGGGATCTTCTTTTAGTAGGGTGGGGATCCACTTACGGAGCCATGGCAGAGGCAATTGAGATCCTGAACAGTGACGGGATTGCAGTGAAAGGGATGTATTTTAACGAGCTGTGGCCTTTTCCAGCAAAGCAAGTCTCAGAAGTTCTTAATGAAGCAAATAAATGGGCCGTGGTTGAGAATAATTACACCGCCCAGTTAGCTCGCTTGAGCCAGATGGAACTGCAAAAGAAGCCTGACGGGCATATCCTTAAATATACGGGCAGGCCCTTTATGCCAGAAGAGATTGTGGATGCTTTTAGAAGGGAGGTGCTGGGATGATGACCATAACTATTAAGGATTTTGAAAATGATGTTCCTATGGCCTGGTGTCCGGGTTGTGGCAATTTTTCCATACTTAATGCCTTAAAGCAGGCCCTGGTAGAATTAGAATTAAAATCCCATGAGATTGTACTTGTCTCGGGAATCGGACAGGCTGCAAAGCTTCCTCATTATCTTAAGTGCAATTTTTTCAATGGTCTCCATGGCCGATCCCTCCCTGTAGCCACAGCCATCAGGATTGCCAATTCCGACCTACCTGTGATTGTGATAGGCGGGGATGGGGACACCTATGGAGAAGGGGGTAACCATTTCATGCACGCATTGCGGAGAAATATCAACTTCACCTTGATCACCCACAACAATCAGGTCTTCGGTTTAACCCAGGGACAGGCTTCACCCACTACCGAAAGAGGATTTGTAACCAGGGTCCAGACCCACGGTGTGTTTCTGAACCCATTGAATCCCGTAACCGTGGCCATAGCTTTTGAATCGCCTTTCGTGGCAAGAGGTTTTGCAGGAGATATAATACATCTGACAGGCTTGATCAAAGAGGCCATAACGACTAAGGGTTTCGCACTGGTTGATGTGTTTCAGCCCTGTGTGAGCTATGACAGGATTCACACTTTTCAATGGTATAAAGATCGGGTGTATAATTTAAATGACGACGGACACGATACGCAGGATCTCATGGCAGCCATCATAAAATCAAAAGAATGGGGAAACAGGATACCCACTGGCATTTTTTATAAAAACTCTGAAAGTCTAACCTTTGAACAGCAGTCTTTGGTCTTAAAGGACGGACCTCCCCTTGTTAAAAGAAAGCATGACCCAACAAAAGTGGAAAAGCTGATTGATTCCTTTCTCTAATGGGCCTCTGATGTTTTTGCGTCCCACGCCTTGTCATCATCACAGGGCTCATCCTCATCAGAGGCCCTGGCATGCTCTGTACTCGGTGCCGCAGTGAAAAAAGGGAGTTCTGCTTCCTTTACATCTTTTGAAATTCATCAAAGGATATCGTCTATTCAGTCAATCAGTTAAGCAAAAATAAAAAAAGAGGGTAACATTTTAGCTCTTTGAAAAAATCCGTATGTGCTTCGGCCCGTGGAGGTCCCAACGAAAAAAAATGGTTTAACTAAAATCTGTCGCTTGGAAATAATTCAGGCATTTGATAAGATAAGAAAACTCCTAATCTTTTAGACTTGAAACGTTCATCCCTATATAAGGAGGGGTATTATGTGGGAATACACAGACAAGGTGAAAGAGCATTTCCTGAATCCTCGTAATGTTGGAGAGGTGGAAGATGCAAACGCTGTTGCAGAGGTGGGGTCAATGGCCTGTGGCGATGCCCTGAAACTGACCTTCAAGGTTGATGAAAACGGTAAGATCACGGACGCCAAATTTCAGACCTTCGGATGTGCCAGTGCGATTGCTTCAGCATCCGCCCTTACTGAGATGCTCAAGGGGAAGACCATCGAAGAAGCAGAAAAAATCACAAACCAGGATATTGCCGATTATCTGGGTGGTCTTCCCAAGGAAAAGATGCACTGTTCCGTGCTTGGCCGGGAGGCCTTAGAAGAGGCTATTGCCAATTATAAAGGAGAGCCGAGAAAGGAACAGGAAGGAAACATCGTTTGTGAATGCTTTGGCGTAACTGACCTTGAGATTGAAAGGGCGGTAATGGAAAACAATCTGGCAACAGTAGAGGATGTTACAAACTACACAAAGGCTGGAGGCGGTTGCGAAAGCTGCCATGAAAAGATCCAGGAAATTATAAGCAGGGTGAGAGACGAAGCAAAGCCCGTTACTCCCCCCAAACTCTCCAACATCCAGAAAATCAAGATGATTGAGGAGACCATCGAACGGGAAATCAGGCCGTCCTTAAAACATGATGGCGGGGATATCGAACTCATTGACGTCATTGGCAACCGTGTTCTTTTGGCAACTCGAGGAACCTGCGCCATCTGCAAGGCATCCCAGCAGACCCTGAAAAATTTTGTGGAAACCAAGCTTCGGGAGCTGGTCTGGCCCGATTTGGTTGTGGAGGAGGTGGTACAGTGAAAACGATCTATCTAGATAACAACGCAACGACCCAGGTGGCTCCGGAGGTACTGGAGGCTTCTCTTCCCTACGTCCATGATCTTTATGGAAATCCCTCAAGTGCCCATTCATTTGGTGGACAGGTATCCCGGAGGATGAAAGAGGCACGAGAACGGGTTGCAGCGCTCCTCGGGGCAACACCAGAAGAGATCATTTTTACCAGTTGCGGGACAGAAAGTGACAATACGGCCATCATGTCTGCCCTTGCCACTGAAAGGGGTAAGCGTCATGTGGTAACAAGCCGCGTTGAACATCCTGCCATTAAATCGCTTTGTGAACATTTGTCCAATCAAGATTATCTGGTGACGGAAATTCCGGTGGATGGGGAAGGTAACCTTGACATGGAGCGTTATGAGAAGAGCCTTACTCCTGATACGGCTATTGTCAGCCTCATGTGGGCCAATAATGAGACCGGGGTACTTTTTCCCGTGGAGAAAGCGGCGGAGATGGCAAAAGAAAGGAGCATTCTTTTTCACACGGACGCTGTACAGGCGGTTGGGAAAATACCCGTTGACATGAAAAAGAACACCATTGATATGCTTTCGCTTTCCGGTCACAAACTTCATGCCCCCAAGGGAATCGGAGTCCTTTACGTGAGGCAAGGAACCAAATTTTCCCCCTTTCTCATTGGCGGGCACCAGGAAAAGGGGCGTCGGGGAGGCACGGAAAACACGGCGGGGATTATTGCTTTGGGAAAAGCCTGCGAACTGGCAGCGATTAATATGGAGATTGAAAATACCAGAGTCAAGCAGATACGTGACAAGCTCGAAAACGAAATCTGCTCAAAAATTCCTAACAGCAAAATAAACGGAAATCCATTGAACCGCCTTCCCAACACCACCAATATCAGTTTCGAGTTTGTGGAGGGAGAGGCCATCCTCCTCATGATGGATGAATTAGGGATCTGTGCCTCTTCCGGTTCCGCATGTACGTCAGGATCTTTGCAGCCTTCTCACGTACTGCGCGCCATGGGGGTTCCTTTCACCATGTCCCACGGATCCATTAGATTCAGTCTAAGCATCTATAACACCCAGGAGGAGATTGATTTCGTGATAGAAAAAATGCCCCCCATCATTGAAAAATTGCGAAACATGTCCCCTTACTGGAAAACCGGTGAGCAGGTACGTATGAGCCTTTAAAACAGGGAGAATAACCACCATGGATTGCCCATCTAAAATAGACCAATGTAATGCCGAGATCGCAATGGCCCGACAATTCCGCGAGGAGATTCCGGATGTGGTGAATCAACTCATATTGACATGCGGGCGTGACGATTGTTTTGATCATGTGAGCCCGGAACCCATCCCCTCAAAAGACGCCATCATAGAATTGATAGAAAGGGCAAGGCATATATTATTCCCCGGTTATTTTATTCGTTTACGCCTGGATGAAGTCAACCTCGGCTATTATTTCGGCCAGGAAGTAACCGGCTTTTTCGAGGTTCTAGCTGAACAGATAACACTATCTATTCGACACGAATGCCTCCGTTATGGTCATCCCTGTACACAGTGTGAGGAACGGGGACAGCAAGAGGCTATACGTTTTATACAGGAAATGCCCAAGCTGCGCGCCATGCTTTCCATGGATGTCCGCGCCTCCTATGAAGGGGACCCAGCCGCAAAAAGCTATGATGAAATCATATTTAGCTATCCAGGACTCTTTGCCATAACGGTTTACAGGATAGCACATCAACTCCATGAACAGGAGATCCCTCTGATCCCCCGTATCATGACGGAATATGCCCATAATCAAACCGGGATTGATATTCATCCGGGCGCCCATATTGGTCAAAGTTTCTTTATCGATCACGGAACCGGCGTTGTGATCGGAGAAACGTCAAGGATTGGAGATCGAGTAAGGATTTATCAAGGGGTTACGCTTGGGGCACTATCGCTACCTGCTGATGCGATGGAAGGGCTCAGGGGTCAGAAGCGTCATCCCACCGTTGAAGATGACGTGATTATCTATGCAAATGCCACCATCTTGGGCGGGGATACCGTGATCGGGGCACGTTCGATAATCGGAGGTAATGTCTGGATCACCCATTCAGTGCCCCAGGATACGGAGGTTTTTCTTAAGAAACCGGAGCTTATCATTCAGGGCAAGTCTCAATGAAACGCGATAAACAGAATGAAAGGAGATGAGATATGGGCCGGATCTTTTCTGACATCACTCAAACAATAGGGTCAACACCGCTGGTAAGACTGAACCGGATTTCCCGAGGACTTTCCGCGGCTATTCTGGCAAAACTGGAATTCAAAAATCCATTGGGTAGCGTTAAAGATCGCATTGGACTCGCCATGATTGAAGCTGGAGAGAAAAAGGGGCTCATTAATCCGGATACACTGATCGTTGAACCAACCAGTGGAAATACAGGGATTGCTCTGGCATTTGTATGTGCAATAAAAAAATACAGGCTACTCTTGACCATGCCTGAAACCATGAGTATGGAACGGCGAAAACTCTTGAAGCATTTAGGGGCCGAACTGGTTCTTACACCGGGAAGTGAGGGCATGAAAGGAGCCATTAAAAAGGCTCAGGAAATCCTTTCTCAATCCCATAACGCTTACATGCCAAATCAATTCATCAATCCGGCAAATCCAGATATCCATCGCAGAACCACAGCCGAGGAGATCTGGCGGGATACAAAAGGTGTTGTCGATATCCTGGTGGCCGGTGTCGGAACGGGTGGTACCATTACCGGCGTATCAGAAGTCATGAAGGAACGAAAACCCTCATTTAAAGCCGTTGCTGTGGAACCTGCTCATTCACCTGTCCTTTCAGGAGGCAAACCGGGGCCTCATAAGATTCAGGGGATTGGAGCGGGTTTTATTCCTGAGATTCTCAATACGAAGATTATCGATGAAATCATACCTGTAACAAACGAAGAGGCCTTTGCGACTGCAAGAGACCTTGCGAAGTTGGAAGGCATATTGTGTGGTATCTCATCCGGGGCAGCGGCTTTCGCAGCCCTTGAGATAGCCAGAAGGCCTGAAAACAAAGGGAAACAGATTGTTGTGATCTTGCCAAGTACCGGGGAACGATATTTGAGTACCGAGCTTTTTAGGGATTAATGTCTTGGGGGAAAGAAGGCAAGAAATGGAAGGAGATAGAATATCTTATCATGAGTCGGTCCTGAAGGCATACGAGCGGATCAAAAAGGATGGTATGACTAACGTCTGGGACCGGTATGAAGCCCAGGGTTTGGGCAAAATCCCGATCAGAGATGCCCCTTTTGCATGGGTGGTGTCCGCTGTGATCTGTGCTCCAATGGGCCTTGCCGCGCCGATGCAGAAAAGGACAAGCGGGGGGTTTGCGGTATTACGGATCTTCCTGTCGTAGCGGCAGCCCCTGAATACATGGAGCAGAAGGCCACCATCGAGGTAAAACGAAAAAAACTGGGTATTTAAAAGTAAAATCATAAAATCAATTCACTGTATTGGTTTTTATAAATCAAAAGAACGAGGAGAAACATGAAAAAGTGAGGAGTGGAAATGAAAAGTAATTTAACCGACAAAAGATTCCACTGCATTCCAAGATACACGGCCGTTATCATGGCCACGCTTCTGCTTTTTATAGGTTGTGCAGAGGTTCCAATCACGCAACGGAAAAGCCTGAAACTGATGCCAGGCAATCAGCTCTTGACCCTCAGCCTGCAGCAATACAATGAACTGCTTAAAAAGTCCAAGCTATCCACGGAGCAGGCAAAGGTCCAGATGGTCCGAAGTGTGGGTGAAAAAATTGCAAGGTCGGCCGAGGCGTTTCTTCGGGATTCCGGCAGGGAGAATCTGATAAAGAACTACAAGTGGGAATTCAGAACCTCAAGACTCACATCCCCGAGGCGATGACCTATTATCAACGATCGAAGAGCTAAAATGTTACAAAAATTTTAGCAAAGCATTATTGGTTTATATTATCTTCTGTGCTTGGCCCACTGCATCTTAGTCCCTCGATTCATAAATTTGATGACGTTTATTCACTCGGGACTAAGTGCTGAGTGAGCATTTGCTTGAGTCTCAAACATCAAAATACGTCACTTTATTTGCGAATCGAAGCACTTGGTTAATGATATTATAGGGGAACATAAAAATGCTGAAAAATATCTCAGAAATATGGGATTTTAGAGTTCTGGCCATTGGTGAAAATCCGGTCACTGTCGGTAAACTGGTCATTGCCCTTTTGATCCTGGTCATCGGTATCATCGTCTCCAGAATTGTCCTTCGGGCTGTAATCAACCGCCTGTTGAATAGAACTCCCCTTAAAGGAACAACAGTTTTAGTCATCCAGAAGATGTTTATCTATCTTGCCTATCTCCTGGTGGTGCTCATGGCGCTCCGTATGGTTAATATCCCACTTGGGGCATTTGCCTTTCTTGGCGGTGCCATTGCCATAGGCGTGGGTTTTGGGGCTCAGAATATCATCAACAACTTTATAAGCGGATTTATCATCATGATGGAACGTCCTATAAACATAGGAAGCATTATCGAAGTGGAAGGTGTTTTGGGACAGGTTGAGGAGATCGGGGCCCGTTGCACGCGCGTCCGTACCGGTGAAAACATCGATATCCTGGTACCCAACAGTACCTTTTTGGAAAAAAACATCACAAACTGGACACTCTCTGATCAAAAAATCAGGACAAAGATTGTTGTGGGCGTCATCTATGGCTCGCCCGTAAGAGAAGTAGAAGAGTTTCTGTTAAAGGCTGCAAAGGAGAATGAAAAGGTGCTCAAGGACCCCGAACCCTTTGTGGTTTTTAATGATTTTGGAGACAATGCTCTGATCTTCGAGGTCTATTTCTGGATTGTTATCAGTCGCATCATTGAAAGACGCCTCATTGAGAGCAGTGTGCGGTTTCGAATCGATGACCTTTTCCGAGAGGCCGATATCATTATTGCCTTTCCCCAGCGGGATGTTCATCTTGATACGCAAAAACCTCTGGAACTTCGTTTTACAGGAGGTCAAGTGCTGTTAGACAAGAACTTCAAAACTGATAAGAGAGACTGAGGGAGCCGAAGATATCGGCATTCTCTTGTTCTTTGAATTCCTTGGTACGAAATATCTGCGTATAGCTCAATCGAAAACTTTTATACCGGACAGCCAGGCCTGCCTGAAGATCCCCTACGAAAGGCTTCCTGTCAATAGAGTGGCTGTCGGTAAAGGTATTCCCATCCAGAAAGATATTCCGTAGGACGACACGACCTTCCAATCCTGCAAAGAGATACCAGTTAAAGCTTTCTTTCCGGCGGAAATACCCGCCACCGGGCAAACTGGGGCGGATGCGGGGCGGGCCGAAATCGTCTCTAAGATCCGGACCCAGACGAGCTGTGAGGCCTATAGCGGCGTAAGTGAACACATTACCTAAGCTTCCGCCGAAGTGGGGGATCACATCCGCCTCCAGACCAAACAGCACATCTTTTCGATCAAAGCGCCTCGCCTGTTCATAGTAAAGAACCGCACCCGGTTCGTCGTCCAGTTGATTATCCCATCCCTGGGGTACGGGCAGACTCAGGAATGAATGCCAGAAGGTCTGAACTTCCCTGGCTCGGGACCATGGGCCCACCATGCCTACTTCCAGTTTCAGCTTGTCATAATGCCTGCTTCCCTGGTTAGCCACAATTCCAAAACCCAGGTAGAGCCAGCCTGCATAGGGTCTGTCGTTTAGGATTAATTGAGAAGCAGCGGTATCTTCAGGGGTGTAGATATTCTGACCGATTGAAAAGCTAACTCTCGCCTTCCACTCATCCTCAGGCGGGTATAACGCTCTTTTGGCACTGAACCACGGGAGTTTATCTGCCGCATCGGTGATCCATTTTATAGGTTTTGTAAGGCATTCTATCCGAGTGCCATGGGTGAAGTGTCTATCCGTGCCTCCCCCAAAAAAATCATTTTCGAACTGGATACTGATCGTGTAGCCCGGGTCATCAGCAAAGGAAAGACCTGATGAAGTAAACAGCGATAAGACAATCAGAGTTACTATGAATAATCGGATAAGGAACATGACTTTATTTATTATCCAAAAATAAATAAAATTTACTCTCCGTATCCTGAATATGGAACCGGAGAATAATGAACCGCAGAATTTTGAAGTTATGCTTCCACATTCGGAGTTCCTTGTTCGATATTCTGCGTTCCTTATGAAATGCCGAATATTGGAGCGGAAGTATAACCAGGTTGTCACAGGGTGTCAATGATGGTGCTTCCATGATGTCCGCTTTTATGTTTCCGTTACTCTTCATTATCCCAAAGGAACGTTGCTTATATTATGAAGGTGCATCATGTTTCATTTCGGAATGATTTCATAAGGACACTCCAATCAATTATCAAAAATTAAATGGTCAATGAATGGATCATTAATATTGTTGTTTGCCACATGTTATCTTTTTTGCTATTCTTCGATATAATTTTTTAATCCGCCGGAGGCGGACAAGGGTTTAATTCCCCGCCGCTTGCGGCGTTACAATGTTTTTGTAGATACCCCGCTGCTTTGCGGCGGGGTAGTTCATCAATGAGATCAACACATTACTGTTGACTGATTTTCGGTACGGAAGTGAGAAATATCATGAAGAAGTTTGATACATTTAAACCGGAGCATATCCTGTGTCCCTGCAACATCACGGATGCTGCGGAAACGACGTTAAAATATGCCGTTTCCCTCGCCAAAGGTTTCCATTCCAGACTGACAGTGCTTTACTGTCACGAAAATGATAAAGAAACGGATTTCGCTGAGATCAGAAAGGAACTGGGTAACTGGATCAAAAAAACTGTTGGAAAGGATTTTGACCGAGGAATATTTTACGGGAGGACAACGGATCTTGTTGTACGAAATGTGCAGGTGCCTGTGCTTGTGACTCCGTATTTTACATAGAATAGAGGAATGCAATGGAAAGCGGGGAGTATCATAAAGAGCCATGCCCCTTGAAGCTTAGGATCAATAGCCATTATCGGTCTGATCATCTGGGGCATCCACTTTTTATGTCGTAAATGAGCTAAAGCATCTTCTAGCATCTCTTCTCCAAGCTTAACATAATCCCATGGAGATGAAAATCGTCTCATCTCTATTATGTCGGAGCTAATTTTAATATATTTTGCTTTTCAATTCTTGAATCTATTTATAGAAAGGAGGATCTAAGATGAAAAAAAGAATTTTAATTGGACTTGTAGTGCTCTTGATAGTCATTTTAACCGCAGGTATACTACAAGCTCAACCAAAGGGACATGGTATGATGCCAGAGGGATCTGGCCCGCCTCAGGGAAAACACCCAATGAGCAAGGGGCAGTGTATGATGGGGCACCAGAGCATGATGAGAGGGATGGGCCAAAGCCAGATGGGTATGGGCATGGGTTACATGCATGAGATCATGGGCCAGTTTCATGCCTGGATAAGAAGCGTCATGACCCACAGGTACGCCTTATCCCTTTCAAACGATCAGGTCAATCAGATCGAAGAAACTCTAACAGCACATCTGAAGAACGCTATACACAATCGGGCCGAGGCCAGGATTCTGAAGGTCGATCTTATAAATGCCCTGCGTAAGAAGATGTTGAATCTTCAAAAGGTGGAGGAAATGCTTAAGAAGAGAGCAGACCTCAATGTTCGGCTTCAGATGGAGGGTATAAAATTATACACGGAATTTCTTCAAATACTTAATGAAGAGCAAAAAGCGAAGTTAATGGAGATGCTCGGAAGCCCATTTAAAGCCCCATGGGAAGGAATGTCCATGCCATCGCCCATAGAAATGCAAAGCGAGAGCCCTGCCGGAGGTGATGAATCCCAAATGCACCATAATAGCCCGGTAAGATAAAGATTTATTCCCATATGCATTATCCCGCGGCCTACGGGTTTATCCCGGGGACGTGCGCAGAGAATGGAGATCCCATGGATATCCTGGCCATGACGAGCGAACCGACCTTTACGGGCTGTATGATAGAGACGAGACCGATAGGGCTTTTTCACATGAGCGATGAGAAGGGTAGAGACGAGAAGATTTTATCGGTTCCCTCAGTTGATCCACATTTCAACGATGTAAAGGAACTCGATCATGTAGCCCCCATTTCTTACGCGAAGTGGATCATTTTTTCAGGATCTACAAAGATCTTGAGTGGAAAGTGGTCAACCCGGAGGAGGGGGCGAGAAGAAGAGGTATATTGAGAAGACAAAGGCTCTGGTCTCTTGGCACCTTATGCTTCGGATGAAAGGAGGACACCATGCAGCATAAAAGGTATAAATTAGCGAAAAAAATTGAGGGTGTTTGGGCCATGTGTCTGGTTGGTCTATTCCTGTCTGTTTTTCTAGCGGTGCCGTTTTCAACGGCCCGGGCCGAGGCAAAGCCGGTCACAGCAACCGCACCTGGCTCCTTTGCCGCGCTGGTGAATAGCGCCAGCCGGTCGGTGGTCAACATCAGTGTCGTCAAGGTCGTTAAAGGGGGTGGAACAGTGCCCATGCCCTTCGGTCCTGACGATCCGTTCAGGGATTTTTTCGAGAGATTCTTTCGAGAACAGATGCCCAAGGAGTTCAAACAGCGGGGCCTGGGAACCGGTTTCATCATCGACAAGGACGGATTCATCCTGACCAATAATCACGTCGTGGAAAACGCCGATGAGATCAAGGTAAGGTTAGCTGATAATAAAGATTTCGTTGCCAGGATCATTGGAAGGGATCCCAAGACGGATCTTGCCCTTATCAAAGTTAATCCCGACAGTCCGCTCGCACCCCTCACCCTGGGTAATTCGGATAGGCTTCAGGTGGGGGACTGGGTGGTGGCTATCGGCAATCCCTTCGGACTTGGAAATACGGTGACAGCAGGCATCGTAAGTGCCAAGTACAGGCAGATCGGGGCAGGCGCCTACGACAACTTCATCCAGACCGATGCCTCCATCAACCCCGGGAATAGCGGGGGACCGCTCCTGAATACGGCAGGAGAGGTCGTCGGAATCAACTCGGCCATCTTCTCACAGAGCGGGGGAAGCGTCGGTATTAGTTTTGCCATACCTATCAATATGGCCAAAGTGCTTCTCCCTCAGCTCAAAACAGGGAAAGTAGTTCGGGGCTGGCTGGGGGTCATGATCCAGCCTATAACAGCCGAATTAAAGGTGAAACTTGGTCTTAAAGATGAAATGGGCGCCCTGGTGGCGGATGTCACATCTGGCGGACCGGCAGAAAAAGCCGGGATATTGCGAGGAGATGTGATCGTTTCGTTTGACGGGAAACAGATCAAGGAATCCAATGACCTCCCCTTTATGGTCGCTTCAACACCTGTGGGGCAAACTGTCCCAGTGGAGGTCATCAGGAAGGGGCAGAAAGAAAATATTCAGGCGAAGATCGGGGAACTCAAAGAAGAACAGCCTGCCAGTGAGGTGGGCAAGGCCGAGGGAGACTCTCATCTTGGCATGCGCGTGGAGCAATTAACACCGGAGATTGCCCGGTATTTTGGTCTTTCTGAAACGACCGGAGTGGTGGTGGTGGAAGTGGTTTCCGCGAGCAAAGCAGCCGAAGCGGGTGTCCAACCGGGAGACATCATCCTTGAGGTAGACCAGGCACCGGTGAGAGATACCAAAGAATTTGACCGGAAAATGCGTTCATATAATGCCGGCGATACCATTCTGATCTTAGTCAAGCGTGAGGGCGCCACTCTTTTTATGACGCTGAAGGTTGAGAAATGAGAGATGGATGGCGCCGATTATGCGCGTTCGTCATACCAATTTGTCAACTAAATTATTCCCGACAAAAGGCTTTCGGATTACTTTGAGGATTTCCTCATGGTATGATAGACTGAAGAGGGTTTTTTGGGAGTGCTTCATGAGAAAGGTGCCGGTTTTTATTAAAAAAAAGGAAACAATCCGTAAATGTGCCGTTTTTGTGGCATTGGTCATTCTTTCAATTCTTTGTTTTTGGCCGCAAAAATCACTCGGTTTCCCCCTTTCGGTAGAGGAAGAACGGGTCATGGGTGAAAAATTTTTGGCAGAGGTAAAAAACTATTTCAGATTTACCGATGACCAATTCGCCAACCAATATATCAACAATCTGGGCCATTATCTGATCAGACCGCTTGAAACAAAGCCCTTTCCATTTCGTTTCTATATCATCAAGGATAACAGGCTCAATGCCTTTGCCGCGCCGGGAGGCCATATCTTCATTTTTTTGGGCCTTATCGAGACCGCGGATATGGTAGATGAACTGGCTGCCGTCATATGCCACGAGATCGCGCATGTCTCGGCAAGGCACCTCGCGCAACGCATTGATCAGAATAAGAAGATCGGACTTGGCACAATGGCGGGTGTCCTTGCGGGTGCCTTAATCGGTGGCAAGGCTGGTAGTGCGGTGGTATCCGGTTCTGTTGCCGCCGGCATTCAGACACAGTTGCATTTCAGCCGGGATGATGAAAGACAGGCTGACCAACTGGGATTCAACTATATGGACGCCGCCGGCTTTGATCCTTCATGCATGGTGAGCGTCCTGAATAAGATCCAAAAAAGCCAGTGGCACGGGACCGACAGGGTCCCGTCTTATCTGCTTACCCATCCTACCGGACCGGAAAGGATGGCCAATCTGGATACCATGCTGAGCGGATACACCGTAAAAACCGAACGCAGCGAAGCGGTTAGATTCAGAAATCAATTTCCCTTTTTTAAGACCATCATTATAGCAAAGTCCTGGAGTCCGTCCGATTCAGAGCGATTCTTTAAATCAGAGCTTGAAAAAAACCCACATTCAATCTCGGCTCACTTCGGACTTGGGGTTGTTTTGAAGGAACAATCCCAATACGATCCAGCCATCGATCACCTTCAAAAGGCCATGACGGAAAGTCCTGACTCACTCCCTATTCTGAGGCTCTTGGGGGAAACCCTGATTTTAAATAACCAGAACGAGGAAGGGGTCGGGGTTCTCGAAAAAGTGTTTAAGCAGGATCCCCAGGACAAATCGACCCTGCTTCTGCTCGCTAATAGCTATCAAGATCTGGAGCAGTATGAAAAGGCCATCCCCCTTTACAAGAGATTGATCTCCATGGAACCTGTTCCAAATGAGGTATTTCACAATCTCGGGGTATCCTATGGAAGATTGGATAAACTGGCATTGGCTCATTATTATTTCGGCATATATTTTCTAAGATCGGGGAAAAGGGATAAGTCCGTGTTTCATCTCCGAAAGGCGGAGGGTCTATCCGAGAATGATCCGGCCCTTCGAAATCAGATAAGGAGGGCTATGGAGGAACTCAACAAGCGATGAAGGAGTAACATGGAAAAAGAAAAAAAGAAGAGAATAAAAAAGCACAGGGTCATGTTGACACTGAAGGCCAAGGGGGCGAGAGAGGTCTGCTTGATGGGTGATTTTAACAACTGGAACGACACGATCCATCCCATGAAGAGGAACGAAAAGGGCGTTTGGGCAAAGACCGTGATGCTCCCGCTTGGACGATACGAGTACAAGTTCCTGGTGGATGGAGAGTGGTGGAATGACCCCGAGAACAGGAATTTCTGTCGAAACTGCTTCGGGACTTTAGACAGCGTCATCGTCGTTTGTTAAAAGAGAGAGGATTTTTCTGCCGAGAGGTTGGCACTTATCGGTATATCAATCAATGGAGGCAAGTGTGTTATCAACGAGGAATATGATAGATTCCTTTTCACCCTTGAATAATAAGAAAGGTAAGGTAGCCGGCATATAGGAAAATAAATACAATACCCTCCCATCTATCCAATGAACGTTTCTTCCCTGTGAACATACTAAAAAACAAGAGTAGACTCGCAAAAATCACCATGACGATATCGATATTGTTCTTTGTTTGAAAAGGTAAAGGCTTGATCAATGAACTAATCCCCAGAACGAAAAAGATATTAAAAATATTGGAACCCACCACATTACCAACAGCGATTTCGGCATTCTTCTTGTAGGCAGCCACGGCAGAAGTGGCCAGTTCTGGAAGAGATGTCCCCACCGCAACAATGGTTAAACCAATCAGAGACTGGCTCATACCCAAACTGCGGGCCATGTATACGGCGCCGTCCACGATCCATTTCCCCCCCACACTTAAAGCGATTAATCCTGAAATAACGAGAAGCACAGATTTGCCTAACCCATACTGTCTTGCAGGCACATGCTCTTCCATACCTTCAATGCTCTTTGCAATGCTAAAAGAGTAATATAAAAAGATGATGAAAAACGAGAGGAAGACTAAACCGTCTATTCGCGTCAGGGTTGAGGAAGTGCTTTTATCTATCAAATGATCATTGGCCAAAATGCCCAGTAGAACAGCGGCCAAAAGACTCAAGGGAATCTCTTTCCAAACGGTTCCCTTTGTCACTGAAAGGGGATAGATGATTGAGGAGACACCAAGGATAAGAAATATATTGCAGATGTTGCTCCCCAAGACATTTCCGATGGCGATATCCGTATCACCTTTGATGCTGGCAATTAGATTTACAAATAGTTCAGGCATTGAAGTTCCGAAGGCAACAACCGTCAGTCCTATAACAAGGTCTGTTACATGGAATCGCCTGGCGATTGATGATGACCCATCAACCAGAAAATCTGCTCCTTTAATGAGCAGGACAAACCCCACCACAAATAGTAAATAGGTTAACAATTTCTATCCTCCATAATGGGAGCCTGTGGAACATCTTAACTCTATAGTTGCATTAGATGTAACACTAAATCGATGTAGTCTCGACGAAAAACCTTGCGGTCATTGGCTGATCCTTGATACTGGTTTCTGGATACTGGATGTTTATGTATTCCACTTTTGATGGCATGCAGATTATCAAGCATCGAGCATCCAGCATCCAGCATCGGCCCAGTAAAGGCAACTCTCTCAAGCATATCTACAATGACAGTTTAATCGATTTTATGCATCGTTAGGGTTAACTTAGGCTTACTTTCTGCAATCCGAATCTCCTCCATGCCCGCTGTAAAGAAAACTGGTAGGGCTTTTTAAAATGAGTGAAGCACGACCTTTTTCAATATTATCAAATCATGTGATTCAGAGTCAAATACGAATTCACTCCAATTCAAGGGTGGCACATATATCTACCATCTAAGGATCTTCATAAAAACTGAAAGGTGTTGATTTTGAAGGTCTGAAGTTGTAATGTGAGTCTAAGTGGACACCTTATATAATTCTTGATCCTTTCATTTTTTCGGATCATGATCCATGACTCATCAAATTTGAAACCCTGAAAAAAACCCAAACAATATAAAAGGAGGTAAGAGGGATGGACTTGAGAAAACATGAACGGCTTTTCATGGGTGTTTTTTTTATTATTCTTGTCCTTTTGCTCTCAACACACAGTTTTGGACAGGGGCAAGAAAAGCTATCCACCAAGGATATACAGGAAATGGTGGATCTCTTGGAAGATCCCCAGAAAAGGGAGACCTTTGTCAAGGATCTGAGAAATCTCAAACAGTTGAAAGAGGTCACGCTAAAAGAGGGTCAAAAGAAAGAAGCGAAACCACCTGGGAAGGAAAGGGAGGTTCTGCTCATCGAAAATCTTTTCTTGAGGTTCGAGTCATTGTCAGGGAAGATCATGGAGGCAGCCACGAGCTCTGCCTCGTTGGTTGCCAAAACACCTGAAGCCCTTCGCGAGGTGAAATCTTTTCTCTCCCGATCCGAAAACCTCTTCAAATTAATCAAGCTGTTTGGAGATATAGCAGGTGGGATCATCATAGCCTTTATCATCAGTCTTTTCTTCAGAAAGTCTATACCGAAAATAACAGATCGCATGACGACTCTGACCTCAAAGGTCACTTTGGGCCTCTTGAAAGTGGTACTAACACTCGTTCCCTATGGCGTTCTTTTGGCTTCTCTCTTTATCCTTTTTAAAATCTTACCTTCCTTTCCTGTGGGCCATTCCCTATCTCTCCTTTTCTTCACGGTCCTGTTTTTTTATCGAATGACCCTTGAGGTCTTTCGCGTCCTGCTCTCTCCTGATGAGGCAAAAATTCGTCTATTACCCTTCAGTGATGAATATGCCAATTACGGATGGGTATGGATACTTCGGTTTGCCAACTATACGGCTTTCTATTCTTTGGTTACCTGGACCTTATTGGTCGTGAATGTATCAGCTCCTGCTCAATCCTTTATCCGGGGTATTCTCTTACTGGTATTTCCATTCATGATAAGCATGTTTATCATGCAGATTGCCCGGGAAATTTTAATGAAATATGGAGACTTGCCAAAAGAAACGGAAGATATGAAAGCAGGTTCAAATAAGATTATCAGCTATGTTGTTCGATATTGGTATCCACTGGTCATAGCCTATTGTTGGATCATATTCCTGTTTCTGATGGTTCATTACGAAAAAGGGTTCGGGTATCTCTTTAAAGCGACCCTGGGTACAGCTATTACTGTTTTGTCTATATTCCCGGCCTTGAGGGCACTCGATTGGTTATTTAATAAATTCTTTGCCATCAACGAAAGGGTGAAGGAGAGGTTTCCGGGACTCGAGGAGAAGACCAACCGGTACATCCTTATACTGCAAAAAACCTTTAAAGCCATCATCTTGATCCTGGGTATCGGTATCATTGCCCAGATCTGGGGTATTCCCGTGTCAAAGATGATTGCCTCAAAAACCGGCACCCTGATCATCCTCAGGGCCATCGCCATATTCATCACGATTGGGGTTGTCATGGGAGTTATAGAGACCAGCCAGTTCTTAAAAGATTACTTGCTGAAGGGAAAGAAGAAAGGGAAAAAGAGAGAGGTAACTCAGAAGAAGAAGACCCTGGTACCTATGATCAATACGGCCATCAAGATTGCAGCCGGATTTATCGGCGGGATCGTCATCCTCGATCAGTTGGGGGTGAATACCGCCCCTATCCTTGCCGGTGCTGGGATTGTGGGTCTGGCAGTCGGATTCGGTGCCCAGACGTTGGTAAAAGACCTCATTAACGGTCTTTTCATCCTATTTGAGGAGAGTATTCGTGTTGGCGACTATACGGATCTTGGAAAGAACGGAGGGATCGTAGAAGCGGTGGGCCTTCGCACCGTCAAACTAAGAGATGTCTCAGGCAATGTCCACGTGGTGCCCAATAGTTCCATTGATACAATAACTAACATGTCCAAGGAATTTTCAAGGACTGTCTTGGATATCGGAGTTGCCTACAAAGAGAATGTGGATGAGGTCATGGAGATCATGAGAGAGATTGGGGAAGAGATGAGAAACGACCCTGAAATCGGGGAAAACATTCTGGAGCCCATAGAAATATTCGGTTTGCAGAGCTTCGAAGATTCAGCCGTCGTCATTAGGGCCCGCTTGACGACCAAACCTCTCAAACAATGGGGCCTGAAGCGGGAGTTCAACCGCCGGATAAAGAAAATATTTGATCAACGCGGCATAGAGATCCCCTTCCCCCACAGAACCATTTACATGGGAGAGCCAAAAGAAGGGCCTTCCGCACCCCTGCATATCCGTATGCAGGAACAAAGACAGTAAAGAAAGAAATCCATAACATTATGGCTCTCAGCGATCAGCGGTCAATTAAAATCTTTAGGCTAACAGCTGATACCTGAATGCTAATGGCATCAATTGTTGTCCCACTCGGGGATTGGGAGAAAAACCCTCGCCTTTAGGCGAAGACTTCAGTTCGATCTTTTGCGCCGCAAGGGTTCTAGGGATCGAGGATTCCAGGGTTCGAGAGTATATAAGGTTTTCCCTTGATCACTAGACCCCTTGAATCCTTGGCCCCTCAAGCCATCCCGCTTTACGGGATGGTATTTGACTTTTAATCCAAGAAGTATTCACCAAAGTTTTTAGGACCTTGCAAGGTTTGTTGCTCCGGTTTATAATAGAATACTTCCCCAAACAGGCCGGCACGATAACGGTTTCAGAAAATTTCAGATGGAATTTTATCTCAGGAAACACTTTCGATTGAATGATAACCTCATCCCCTTTGGCCATGCTTAACACATGAGGGAATCCTTTTGTATCGTCTTCCATGGTTGTTGCAAATTCAAATCGTCGAACTTCAAAGACCAATTTCTCAAGCTTACCGAGAAGGTATTCGGCCCAATCTTTTCCCTTTCTGATTAATCTCGGTTTCTGTAAGAGATGTTTCTTAACCCAAAAATTTGTTCGATAGGGATATTTGCGAACCATATTAAAGGCATGCTTTGAATGGATATCCCTTAATTTGCCGTTTAGATCCGGTCTTAAATAGTCATACAGATGAAAGGTATACCTGTCCGTGGTTGAACTCAGTTCCAATACCACGCACCCTTTTCCAGAGGCATGAACCGTTCCTGCCGGAATGAGAAACAGATCTCCCTCTTTAGCCGGAAAAACGTTCACATATTTACGATGGTCAAAAGGAATGCCTTCTGTCTCGGCTTCAAGAACCGCTTCATAAAATTCGTCTATGTCAATCCCGTCTTTTAGCCCCAGATGCACATAGGCATTCGGTGTGGCATCCATAATGTAATAGCTCTCGTCCTGGTGAAGAGGCTCGTTAAAGTACTTCTTTATATAGGAGAGATCCGGATGAATCTGAATGGCCATATCTCCTCCTTTCCAGCAATCGTCATAATTCACCCGTATCGGCCATACTCCTTTAAACATTCTTTTGACCCGCTCGCCCATAATCTTGTCCGGTTCCTTATCCAATATGTTTGAGAAGGGCGTCTCAATGAAAGTGTCTCCAACAGAGATTCTTACGCTCATGTGATAAGCCATCAACTCGTAGGCCCATGCACAATTTACCATCTCTTTGGGCAGGTTGCGGATCTTTTTAAGCCACTGCCCTCCCCAAACGCCTTCGTCATGGAATGCTTTTAGCTGAAAGGGGCCTTGAGCGAGATGGAAAATCATTTCATCTAATATCTTTTGGTTTATAAGCTTTGGCTTTCCGTGAAGGTTATCGTCTATGTAAAAATGAATCCATCTATGAAGTGATTTTTTATGCCTGTCCAATAAAGGAAATTCGATGTAGTGGAATCTTTTTCCCGCCAAATAAGCTGGCTGTCCCTTGCCGGAGTCTTCTTTTCCTCTGGCACCCAGAGGAACAACCAGCCCTTTTTTATGTCGTTTGGTTATCTCTTCTCGGGTGATATCCCTGTATAAGACAATATCGTATAGTCTCCTAACGGGCTTGCAAGCCGATCCAGGGCCGAAACATATTATCACCTTGGGTGATCCGTGTTTCTGTTTTCTGTATTTCTCAAACCTCTCCTTTAGGGCATTTATGCGGTTTTCATTCAGCAAATCTTCTAATTTTCCACTGAATATACGACCGAAGGTTTTGTCCTCCCCCTCATAGGGCCGGATAATTTTTTCCATCTGTTTCGGAGATTTATAAAATTTAGAAAAATCTATTAATGTTACATGCAAACCGTCTTTTTCGAGTCTTTGCTTTATTTTTGAAATACTGGTTTGCCAGTCAATACCGCTGTATCCATCTATAGCTAAAATAATAGGCCTTTCTTTTTTAAAATAGGCTATCTTGATTGCATCTCCGATATATCGATTGACCTTACTATTGCCAATAATGAGGAAATGTGCCCATTTTTCTTCCAATATCTCTTTTTGCGGAACAATGAGCGACGCCCCGACTATTCCGATCTTGTCCTTCGTAGTATTGATTATGGGCAGTTGATCCATCTCCACAATATGTATCTTTTTGGAATACCCTGCCTTTTTCAGGGCCGCTCTAGCGGACGGTAAAATCAATTCTTTTCCGGCTGGTTTCATCAAAAGACCGGCAACCAAAAAAACACGCACGCCCTTCACCGAGCGCCAGTCCTTTTGGTCCCATTCCAAGAGCTTTTTCTTGCCCCGGCCCTTATGCAAGTTAATCATCAGCTTTGCCAGGTCCCGACCTACTTGTACAAAAATCTCCCTTGACTGTTTCCTCGCCTCCTCCTCTCCAGAATAGTAAGCCCTGGAGACGACCTTACCGGAGATTTGGCTCAACTGCGCATCTATTGATTTACCAGAATCCTTGAATAGCTCTTCATAGCCCTCAGTGAATTTTAAAAAAACAGACTTTCCTTTTTCAATGTTTGTTCTTTCCCTCTGTTGGGCGATATTTCCGATGCCGTTCCCGCCAATCAAAACCTCAGCCGTTTTCCCGTCTCTTATCAATATGTCGAAAAATCCCTGAGAACCAGGCATCGGTTCCACTCCCTTATCTTGCCGAACAATCACTTTCCCTGCACCAAACCCTGTACCCGGCCCAAAATAGATGAGCCTGCCACCTGTCTTATCTACAATCTTTGCCCATTTTTTTGTGTAATGGGGTGAACGAATCAAGGCATCTGCCGAGGCAACTGCCTGGACTACCCCATCATTATTAATAAATATCTTCCATGCTTTCCCCAACATATTCTTTAATACATGCGCCGGTTTAATCTTCGCTAAACCTGGAATGTTTGGAACAGATCTCGGATCAACACGGCTGTCTTCTAAATAGAGTCCTGGTGCGCCAATTCCCACCAACTTAAGCACAGTCCATCCCATCTTTTCCACTTGGCGTGTTCTTTTTTTGATCAATCCCGCTATAAGTTTCAGGGTCCTGTTGGCGTCTGTCTTCCCCTTCACTTTTACGACTTCTGTGGGAGGATATTTTAAGGTAACTTTTCTTTCTTCATCTATACCAACGAAAGCAAACCCTATTTTTGTACCACCCAAGTCCACGGACGGTATGACAATTTTTTGCTTTTTAAAAAGCATTTTCCCTCTTATTCATATTATTAGGCGTTATACTTATGGTCATAATCTTTTTAGGTCCAACTTCAAGTAAAATACTTTTGTCACTTCGCACCGGTATTTTCTCTTTTTTATCTTCGTTTAAATCAGTTACCCATGCTTTGTTTATTCCATGCAAAATCTCCATGGTTCCTTTCAATGATTTTTTCGTAGGGTTAAAGAGCCGTATGATGATGTTATTATCGGTGTAAGCTTTTTTGATGGCACTGACCATCAGTGCGTCAGGTTTGATTCGTAAAAAACTGAGTTTCGGTGGAAGTTCTCCTTTTTGCCAAGGTATTTCCAAACACTTTAACGGAATGCTATACTTATTTTCTTCACGATATATGGGTGTGGCTTGCCATGTCCCCGGTTGAGGAAGAATTGCGTATTCGAAAGTGTGCATACCGATGCATTGAGCTTCAGGTACCAATATGTTAGGACCCGCTAATTTTTCCCGAGCGTTAAGATCATCTTGGGAGAGCCAACCTACACAGCGCAACAATGTTAGGGCAATGGTCCCGTCGGTTTTTGCTTCATATTCCGGCAGTCCCTTATTAAAAATAATTAGACCCCTTTCCCCATCGTTTACTCCAACAAAATTGCGCTGGAATTGCGTTGATGATGGGCCTATCTCTTTCGGCAATTCTCCGATACTTGTATGGTGTGCTATATTCCTCTTTTTGCTTTGGGGATAAGCCTTGTATTCATTTATACGTCTTTTAACTACATCTCCTTGTGTTTGTACATAAACAAAATCGCACTTTACCCCGGTAAAAATGGCTCGCAATCGATGGTCTTTAATTTGATTGTCTATTCTGGTAGTGATGTAAACCAGGGGGGAATTCTTTTTTAAAGTGATATGGACAAATATGGGAAGTCTGATTAATCTCTTGCGCCTTGCCTTTCTGTCATCAGTCAGACATTGGGGCAAGGTCAGTTCGGTTTTTATTTCATAAGTGGCTAAGAACGGTCCGTTATGTTTGAGGGTTATCTTTCCTTTCGCTCCCTTTGTAGTAATCAGTTTATCATTCTTAAGGGGATCGTAATTATAGGTGTCTCCGTGGTCCGCCGAATCTTCAAGGATATTTTGATTTTTAAATACTTCTCCGTTCCTTTTATCATGGATAGTGAATGAGGCATTTTCATTGATATAAATTTTAAGCATCTCGTTTTCAAGTACATATTCCTCTCCATGGGCGATATTGCCCGTTTCAGACGGTGCCTGATCACCGGAGGATTCCAATCCATATGTCTTGTATCCAAAGGGTGGTATTTCTTGGACCCAAAAAGCAATTTCATGGGTATCTTCTTTCTTGTTTAACACTTGGTAGGGGATACTTTGCCCTTGTTCATCCTTAAGGACTAGATCTGATGCTATTTTCGGTCCTAATCTGTCATTATTTTCATTCAGCTGCCAGTCGGCATCCGGTTTAATGGGTATTCTTATATTCATTTCGACGCGAACTACTTCCGTCCGTTCAACATCGGAAGGGTTAAAAATCACCAGGGCGCTATCTCTCTCGTTGATAAGGCCTTCAGTATCTATTTTTGATGCAATATTCTTCAATCCTTCGTCCGCAATATCACTCGCCAACTCAATGGCATTTTTGTATCTGACCTCCCCCTCACGATGAACCTCATCAATGGCACATGCATTGCAATGATGGAAATGCTGCTTCATTAAATATTCCCATGCCCTTTCCATTAACCCTGCTGGATATCCATGACCCAGCAACCACGAAAACGTCGCAAACGGCTCCGCCCATTTTTCTATGGCAATCTCCGCTTCTTTGTTTTTCTGCTTCAGATATATCCTGGCAGAAAGTTGTCCGCTCATGGTGCAAGCCCATTTATTCCCCGTCAGTTCACCCTGAAGGATGTCTAGTTTTGGCATCTTTTTTTTAGCTATTTCAAAAAATTCATTCAGGGTAACTTGGCTTACCTTGAATTTTTTCCCAATCACTTCATTGACTAGGTTAATCGTTTCATTGACGTCGGACTGGGCTTCAAACTGGTCGTTTCCCTGGGTAATCAGAACATGTCTTGTAACGGCAAAATATTTTAACAGTTCTGCTTCCCCCTTGATAACATTCAAGGCGTCCTGTGGATCTTTGGGTAAATGCCATGTCTGGGCATAACTTCTTGGAGGATGATATTTTATAACAATGGTTTTATCTGCTCCTTTCCATAGGGACAGATCCTTTAAAGCTTTTCCTTGTTTGTATGCGCGCCACGTATAAGCTGATTTTAAACCCGTCCCTTCGATTATCTGGGGAACCTGGGAATGGTACTGAAATGCGTCGGCATTGTAAAAGATGTTACTAACCTCTCCGAATTTTTTTGAGAACCTGATTCCTCTGTTTATATTCCTGATAAGGGACTCACAACTGATAAGAGAGGTTTCAGGTGTAGTCCAACAGGGGCCAATGTGTAATTGCCCTCTTTTGACAAATTTGCTAATTTTTCGTTTCGCCTCTCTCACTCTATTTTTATTATCGAGGGTGTCTCGTTCCTCTAAAATCTCCAGATAATCTATGATGGGCATGACCTGGCCATCCATATGAAACTTGAATTTCGGATCTTTTCCCAGCGTATCAAGAAGATGCTCGATTAGGCGAACCAATTGCAATTTATATCCTTCTTGAACTTCATACCATTCAAAATCCCAATGGGTATGGGAAAAAACGTGGATATGTAAAACATCTTCATCTTTTTCTGACAATTTTTGCGAATTTATCGTTTCCATGGCTTCCTATTCAAAATTTAGAATAACCCTTATCAATTTTAACATCCTATTTCACATTGTTTTAAATCATTTCCATGATTTTAATAAAGCTTCGGATAGATTTCATATCACTCGCCTCTTATAATTTTTTACTTACCATACAATAAAACTCATGTTTTAGAAAGGGCTTGTCATCACTTGATACAAGTATAGTCATACCTTTTCCGCATAAAATCAAAAACTTATGATTGCATCAATTGTCTTTGACCCAAGAAGTATTGCCAGTTTCTAAAAGAGCTGGTTTGGAAACAGAGAATCACAAAACCCCTTTTTCGGAACTAAAGGTTCTTATCAATCAACTATCGGAACTCACATTTCCTAATTGATTATTATTATTGTTTTCAGACAGTTAGCCTATTCCTTGTCTGTTTTGCAAGGTGACATCATCATTGAACCATAGAAATCGGAATCGGCAGTTCTTGAGATTAAAGAAGGATAAATCAAGATTACAGGAAAAATAAGTATGTTGTATGTTTGGCATGATTTATGCTCAACAGAAAATGTTATAAACAGCAGATAAATAATTTTTTTTAAAAAACAAAGAGAGGATAACTGTAAAAGATGAAAAAGGAGATATCTGAAACAGAAGATTTTGAGCCTCCGAGTTCCAAAGCCGAACTCGGAAAAGATGGTTCGGAGAGAAGTTTTTCTTCCTTACCGAAAAAAAGAGTTAACAGAGACATCTCTAAAATAATACCCCTTCGAAATGTTCTTCACCCTCCCAGGTTCCGATGTAGCCCCCGCACATCAGCTTTTCGTAAACAATTTTACCCTGAAGCAACTCCAGAAGAATGGAACGACTGGCGATGGCAATTGCGTAACCGCATCAGGGATATCAGCACCCTAAGCCCCATCCTTCAATTGTCTGAGGACGAGCGTATTGCCATCACCGATTTTTCAAACCAACTTCCTTTGAGCATCACACCTTATTATGCAAGTCTCATTGAAAAGGACAATGCGAACCAACCCCTTAGGCGCACCGTAGTGCCAGTAACAACCGAGCATTTATTTTCCCCCGGCGAAGCGATGGACCCACTGGGAGAAGAGCATGATAGCCCCGTTCCAGGGCTGGTTCACAGATATCCCGACCGTGTCCTTTTCTTGGCCACAGATTTTTGTTCCACGTACTGCCGGTATTGCACACGTTCCCGAAGAGTAGGAAATAGGGAGGTATCCTCTTTTAATAGGGCCCAATGGGAAAAGGCCATTCACTATATCGAAACATCACCCTCGGTCCGAGATGTGCTTATCTCGGGTGGGGACCCTTTAACCCTCTCCGATGAAAATCTGGAATGGTTGCTGTGTAGGTTGCGAAAAATCCATCATGTGGAATTGCTTCGGATTGGGACCAAGGCTCCCGTGGTCCTTCCACAAAGGATCACACCTGCCCTCACCCGTATGCTGAAGAAATATCATCCTCTTTGGGTGAGCCTCCATTTCACCCATCCTCAGGAACTAACCCCCGAGGTCACCCAGGCGTGTGAGCGCTTGGCGAACGCAGGAATCCCACTTGGCAGCCAAACCGTTCTCCTGGCCGGCATCAATGATGATGTGGAAACGATGAGGAGGCTGGTGCACGGTCTACTAAGGATACGGGTAAAGCCCTATTATCTCTATCAGTGCGATCCCATATTGGGGTCATCTCATTTTCGAACACCCGTGGAGAGAGGGTTGGAGATCATTCGGGGGTTGCGTGGTTACACCACCGGATATGCAGTACCCACCTTTGTGATTGATGCCCCTGGAGGAGGAGGCAAAATACCCCTGCTACCAGAGTATGTGGTTGGTCGCGATGGAGATGATCTATTGCTGGTGAACTACGAAGGACACTTATATCGCTATCCCGACTCCATGGGAATGGTTGATCCTATCAACAGATGGGTACAGCCAACAGTTAATTAAAAGGAGGACTTAGATCATGAAGATCGGTATTACTTATGACCTTCGGGAGGATTACCTTGCTAAAGGATTCAGCGAGGAGGAGACAGCCGAGTTTGATCGTCCAGACACGATTGAAGCGATCGAAGAGACGTTAGTGAGCCTCGGTTTCCAAACAGATCGTATAGGCAATATCCATGACTTGACGAGGCGTCTTGTTTTTGGAGACCGATGGGATTTGGTATTCAACATTGCCGAGGGACTCAAGGGATATGGCCGCGAGGCCCAGGTGCCTGCACTCCTCGATGCCTATGGTATCCCCTATACCTTTTCAGATCCCCTGGTGCTTGCCCTGACCCTTCATAAGGGGATGACCAAGCGGGTGATCAGGGATGCGGGAATTCCCACGCCGGATTTCTATGTGGTTGAATCCGTATCTGATGTGAATAAAATCGACCTCCCTTTTCCCCTCTTTGCCAAGCCCGTAGCAGAGGGTACCAGCAAGGGCATTAACGCATCATCAAAGATTACAAACAGAGAAGAACTGGCTGCCGTTTGTGAAAGGCTTATAGAGACTTTTAAACAGCCCGCTCTTGTGGAAACTTTTTTGTCGGGGCGTGAATTTACCGTAGGCATTATAGGAACGGGGAATGACGCCATAGCCATTGGGGTGGTTGAAGTAATCATGAAAAAACAAGCGGAATCTGATGTCTACTCATACTGGAACAAAAAAATGTACGAAGATTTTGTGAAATACCGCTTGGTAAAGGATGGCATGGCAAAAAAGGCCGTTGAAGTTGCCCTTGCAGTATGGCAGTCTCTTGGTTGCAGGGATGGGGGACGTGTAGATCTCCGGGCGGACGTAAACGGAATACCTAGTTTTTTGGAAGTGAATCCATTGGCAGGATTGAATCCTGATATTTCTGATCTTTGTATTATTGCAACGAAAGTCGGCATTCCTTATCGGTATCTCATCGAAGCCATAATTTCGTCAGCTCTCATCCGTTGCAAATCGGAGGAAAGAATTCATGTGGAAAAGGAAGATTGGCATCATTTACAACAAACCCGTCTCCCTTGGGCACGCTCATTGGGAGGCTTCCACGGACATTCTTACGCAGGTGGAGGCCGTTGAAAAGGCACTCAGATCGTTGGGATACCCATCCGTTCGCATTCCTTTTACCAAAAATCTTAAATTTTTTATCAAAAAAATGGAAAGTGCAAGGGTGGCCGTTGCCTTCAATCTATGTGAGTCCGTGGATGAGGACCCTAAACTAGCCTGGCATCCTGCTGCATTACTGGAACTCCTTGGGATTCCTTTCACAGGTTCACCGTCGACGGCCATCATGCTCGCGACAGATAAACTTCTCACCAAACGGTTGATCATGGCCAATGGCATCAGAACACCCAATTACCTGGTATATATTGGTCAAGAAAATTTCAATACTGCATCGCTCAGATTTCCAGTCATTATTAAACCAAGATTTGAAGATGCGAGTATAGGCATCGACCAGGAATCCATTTTTGAAGAGGAGAAAACACTCAGAAGCGGGCTGAAGGAATTCAGTGAGCGCTTTGGCCACCTTCTAATAGAGGAGTATATCACCGGGAGGGAGTTCAACATTTCGCTTTTGGGTCACCCCGTAGCGAAAGCCCTGCCTGTGGCGGAGATCGATTTTTCCTCATTTCCTGAAGGGCTCTACCCAATAGTAGGGTATCGGGCCAAATGGGAAAAAAACTCGTTCGAATATAACCACACGCCTCGAGTGTTCCCAGATGATCTGCCCCATGGGCTGGTGAAGAAATTGAATGATACGGCATTGAGCTGCTTTCATCTCTTTCAGATCAGAGATTATGGGCGGGTGGACATCAGGGTGGATGCTCACGAAAGAATCTATGTTCTGGAGGTTAATGCAAATCCATGCCTGAGCCCCGATGCAGGCCTTGCGGCCGCGTCCTATGAAGCTGGAATGGAATACGCCGAATTGGTAAAAAAACTCGTTGATTATACTGCTCAAAGGACAGTACAAAATGATCATAAGGTCTCTCGTGTTTCAGGATAAACCAAAAATCTTAACCCTATTGCAGCAAAGGGGAATTTTCAACAATGACGAGATTAATGTGGCAATGGGTATACTGGATTTGTCTTTAAACGATCCAGAACAGAAAGATTATTATATTTTTTGCGCCACTGATGATGGGGATGGATTGGCGGGGTATATCTGTTTCGGTCCCATACCGATGACGGAAGGTTGTTACGATCTTTACTGGATCGTGGTTGACCAAAATTCCGGAAGAAAAGGGATCGGAGAAAAACTATTGGCATGTATGGAAGAATTTGCGGTCAAGAAAAAGGGAAGGTGTATCTACCTTGATACTTCCTCAACGCAGCCCTACGCGCCTGCAAGGTTATTCTATAAGAAACATGGATTTAAAACGGTCAGTGTACTGAGGGACTTCTATCGGGTTGGTGATCATAAGATGATTTTAATGAAAAAGGTTGACTAAGTTGAAACAAAATATATTCAAAGATGCTTTTCTAAAAAAAATAAATAATACAATCGATGATACCTTCCCTGATCACCTGGAGAGATGCCGGGCATTTCTCAGGCAAAAGAGCGTGTCTTCCACAGGAGAGGGAATCAGGGAGACTGGGGAATGGGTAGGATCCTGGATTGAGGAACTCGGTGGGAACGTGACGCTCTGGGGGGACCCATCCTATCCCATCGTATTCGGTCGTCTCGATAGAGGAAAACCAAAGACCCTTATCGTCTACGGCATGTACGATGTCCAACCAGCAGCAGAAGCCAATTGGGTAAGCCCGCCATTTGCTGCTGAACTCCATAACCTGCCCGGGCTTGGGGAGTGCGTGGTAGCCAGGGGGGCGGTGAATTCAAAAGGGGCACTCTGCGGCGTGTTCAATGCCCTATCATCCCTGACAGATAAGAAGGAAAATATCACTATTCCGAAATTCTACGAAAACGTTTCACCAGTCAGTAAGGTCGATCTTAGTCTACTAAAAAATCTTGAAAAGACATTTGACGAAAAAGCATTTCTCAAGGAGATGAAAAGACTCAACAATAATGTTTTCATTCTGAGTATATTTTGGTAAGGTCATGATTACTTTCAAGCAGAGCAAGGAGGATTATGGATGGGACCTGTGACAAAGAATCTTCATGAACAGCTTCGGATTTTAGCTCAGAATCTCTGGTGGACTTGGCATCCGGAGGTCATTAGCCTCTTTACCGACCTGGACCCACATCTTTGGCGCCAGGTGGAGCACAACCCCATTCATTTTCTTAATCAGATCACACCGGATCAGATCGAGGAAAGAGCGGCAGAACTGGTGCTTCACAGTCGCATCCATTCCGCCTTCCGGCGACTGAACGAATATGTAGAAATGGAGAAGACATGGGGTACCATGCACTGCGGCAACCTTCGTCATCATCCGGTCGTGTATTTCTCGGCCGAGTTTGGCCTGCATGAGTCGCTGCCCATCTACTCCGGAGGTTTGGGTATACTGGCTGGGGATCATCTGAAAAGTGCCTCCGATCTGGGGATTCCTCTCATAGGGATCGGGCTCCTTTATCACCAAGGTTATTTCAGTCAGCGCCTGAACGAGGAGGGTTGGCAGGAAGAAGATTACACGAACCTCGATATTAGAAAACTGCCCCTGGAGACGGTTACGGATTCGAGTGGACAGCCTTTGGTTGTGCGGATCGACACCCGGAGCGGTTTCCTCCAGGCTCGGGTTTGGCAGCTACAGGTCGGACGGGTTCGTCTATTACTGCTCGATTCCAATGTGGAAGGAAACTCAACCGAAGATCGCGAACTGACCTCTCGACTGTACGGGGGCGATGATAGGTTACGTATCCGACAGGAGCTGTTGTTGGGGATAGGTGGTGCGCGTATCCTCCAAGCGTTGAATATTTTCATTGGAGTGCTTCATTTGAACGAGGGACATAGCGCCTTTGCTATTCTAGAAGAGATCCGCCGAATTATGGAAAACGATCAGGTCCCGTTTGATCGGGCACGCCGACGCGTATCACAGTATACCGTATTTACGACACATACTCCTGTTACTGCCGGTCATGATCGCTTCTCGCCAGATCTGATGGAAGAGCATCTCGGAATATTCCGAAAAAAATTAGGACTGTCTCATGATGATTTCATGGCCCTGGGGCGTGTCAATCCTGAAGACAGTTCAGAACCCTTTTGCATGACGGTCTTGGCTCTGATGAACTCACACCGGACAAATGGCGTTTCGGCAATTCATGGGGATATCAATCGTCGGATGTGGCATGCCCTTTGGCCGGAACGGCCTGAGATAGAAGTGCCCATCGGCCACATTACGAATGGTGTTCACGTTCTTTCATGGCTGGCACCTCAAATGCACCAGTTGTTTGAGACACGTCTCGCGCAAAACTGGCCTACCCGGATGGTGCACCCAGATGTCTGGGAAAAAGTGTCGGATATTGACGACGAGGAGTTGTGGGAAACACACCATACCTTGAAGATGCGCCTCATCCGCTTTTCCCGCCGACGGCTTCTTATGCAAGCAGAGAGATTGGGTCATCACGAAATAGTCCAACAGATCGGGCAGATTCTTGACCCGGATGTTCTTACAATTGGTTGTGGCCGCAGATTTGCCACCTATAAGAGAATGGATCTGATCTTGTCCCAACCCGAGCGTCTTTCCCGATTAATGGGAGACCTGAACCGACCGATCCAGATCATCTTTGCTGGTAAGGCTCATCCCAGAGACCATGAGGGCAAACAGGTTTTGCAGCGAGTTTTGCAAAGCAGCTTTGATCCCATGTACAAAAGACGGATCGTTTTCCTCGAGAACTACGATTACAACATAGCCCGTCATCTTGTGCAGGGGGTGGACGTTTGGCTGAACATGCCTCGAAGACCCTTGGAAGCCTGTGGGACAAGCGGTCAGAAGGCTGTTCTCAATGGTGTCCTGAACCTCTCGGTTCTTGATGGTTGGTGGAATGAAGCATATGACGGGCAAAACGGTTTCGCTATCGGTCATGGCGGTATGCACAACGATCCCGGCATACAGTATCAGCGTGATGCAGAATACCTTTATGAAATCTTAGAGAATGAAGTGATTCCCCTTTATTATGATCGGGACAGAAGCGGAATTCCCCATGACTGGGTTAAGAGGATGAAGAACAGCATCCGAAGTCTCGGTTGGCGTTTTAATGCGGATCGCATGGTTAAGGACTATACTGAGCGTTTTTACATTCCTTCGGCAAGATCCACATCATCGGAAACGCTTTAAGGTCCTTTTTTGACACCCCTTTTGAAGTGCATCACATTTAACATAATCTCGCGTTCTCACGGTGATATTGTGGTACCATATTTTCCAACAAAAATTATGTTGGCTGATTTGTCTTTCAGTTCGGTTAGATTACGTTTCATTATTTCCAGACTAAAGGGAGAGACCAGTCTAAGTCCATTTGTGTCCACGTAAATCTTATCCTCAGAATCAGAATTTTTTCTCAGAACATTTAAAAGTAGATGTGCGGAAGAGCGATCAAAATCGCCCTTCAAATCTATATAAAGTTTGTTGTTTTTTCGCCGAGTACTAATTGTGAAATTAATAGCCATATTATTGACTCCTTTCTGTGTCTTAATAAACCACAAAATCTACTCGAATAGGTCCTCTACTAATAATGTTGAGTCTCAGACATATCTTTAATAAATTGTCATTTCGAGACTTCGACGAGGCCCTCGGCCTTGAGACTTGTCGACGAGCTCAAGTCGAGTCGCTCGGGTCGAAGGCTCAGTCGAGCCGTGAAACGAGAAATCTTAGTGGATTTAAATCTGTAACAAAAACAATCAAGAAATATGCCAGATTCAAACTCATTGAAAATATTGATTATTCTGTTTTATATAAATATTTATCGGTCTTGAGGATTCCTAAAAAAGACTGATCGGGAAGGGGAAAATCGCCGAAGGCGTTTTTACCTGAAATTTCATCTACTTGAGACATGACTCAAAAGAGAATTCCCAATTCCGATATTCTTCAAACAGGAACCATCAATTCCTGATTAATCATCCAGAAAGGTTTATTTTAATTTGACTCCTGTTTTTTCCCCTACACTACATCTTGTCATAAATACAAAAACCCTTTCTAGGAACCTAATGTTCCTGTCAATGAACTATCGGAACTCACATTTCCCCTTTTAACTTTATCTATTACTTCAGCAAGTTAGGACACTTTTTTACTTCACCATAAAGGTCAGAAACCCCTTATCATGGTTAATATGGGAACATGAAATTCTTAGAAAAAATTTCTAGCTTAGGGTAAATCTTTAAGGATTAAGGTGTTTTCAGCATGGCACGATTGGTGCATATAAAATCATAGATAAAAGCAATCTGATTCCACATTTTAGATAAAAATATTGATGGAAAACCTAAAAAAAGAGATTAGTTAATATGGAAAGGGCTATGAATGACCATCTGACTACAATAAGGGGGCTTGTTATTCCTGTAGAATGGGATGACGAGGGAAATATACTCAATCTTGCCATTTCAACTTACGACGAAGATGAGTATTGGATTGAAATTGACCAAACAATAAAGCGACTAATGTCAATCGTTAGAAAAGAGGTAGAGGTCACGGGACTAGTGGGTGAAACTGATGGAAGGAAGATAATCATAGTCAAGAGAATTGATACCAATCCGAGTTAGGATCCTTCAATAATGCCTTTTTTAAAACTTCCATTTGACCAAGATTTAAATCTTTTAAAAAAAAGTAAGTGAGATCATTTTTTACTTGCAATCTTTTACGTTTTCCTTTATCTGTTGCCAGTTTTATTCGCCTTCGCTAGAATACCCTGTCCCGCTGAGGCGGGACTGCAGGGATGAATGGCGGGGCGAACCGCGGCGAAGCTCCATGGAGCGAAGCCGGGTTAGCTTCGGCGGAATTCCGCCCTGATACCCCGTCCCGCTGAAGCGAGACTACGGGGAGCTTCATTACATACCAATAAGGAGGAGAGAATATGAACAAAGGGGATCTAGTCAATGAGGTAGCAAAAGTTGTCTCCACTAAGCAAGAGGCTCAGTCGGCAGTGGATTGTATTTTATCAACTATTATGAAGACGTTAAAAAAGAAGGAGACGGTTTCACTGGTGGGTTTTGGGACTTTTAAGGTAACCAAAAGAAAAGCCAGAAAGGGGAGGAATCCTCAAACCGGGGAAGAGATACAAATCAAGGAAAAGATTGTCCCGAAGTTCATAGCTGGAAAGGCTTTGAAGGATGCTGTAAGTTCGGGTGTTGATTAAAGTAGGTGACAATCTAGTTCTTCTATTTGAAGATGATTTCAACTGAGAAGTTTTTAATGAATCATCTTTTTTAAAGGATCCAACATGAACGAATCTCTAACTATTACTCTGCCCAAAAACATGCCGCTTATCAGGCGAATTTCAGAAATAAGCAGACGAATTAATGAGTGGCTCAATTCCTTTGACGTGGCATTTAATAATGAAAAAGACAAGTTGCACCTCAAGAAAATCCAGATAAAGAGCAAGGAATATCTTTACATCTATTCAATTATCAGCCGTAAAGGACTATCGGTTGGTGCCGTAAACAGTCGAGGGGATTCTTCTGATAGCAAAACACCAGCTAATCCTGTTACCAACTTGGAAATTAAAGAGCCATTGGCAGAATTTTCTCATAGCTTGTAATCCCTATTTAGTGGAGTTGGTTACGGAAGGTAAGACGTGGAGCTGCTATTGGGGATGCCCTTATCAAAAAAAAATCTAGCATCATATATCTATGTTGAGGTTTATGAGATATGCAAGTAATTGTCCATAATAATCAGATAGAGAAAGCTATCAGAGAACTCAAAAAAAAACTCGGTCAAGAAGGATTTTTCACAGAAATTAAGGAAAGACGTTTTTATGTGAAACCGAGCATTCAGAAGAAGAAAAAACAGGCTAAAGCTGAAAGAAGACGACGTAAATCAATGAGAAGATCTTATCGTCCAAGGAATGAAACCTCTTAGAAGAGAATACAGGTTACATATACTTAAAAAATATTGGCTTTTTAAGACTTATTCCTCATCCTCTTCTAGCCTTATGATTTCTGAGACCTTTGTTTCTAAAATTTTGACCTCTCTAAGTATAATTTCAACATACCGCTTGTTTGGATCATCATCAGGGATTTTTTCATTGAGCCTCCGAGCAAAGCCGCCAACGATCGTAAGTGGATTTCTAAGTTCATGGGCCACCCGATTGGCAATTTTCCCCGTTGCGGCTAATCTTTCAGCTTGAATTAAAGTCAAGAAAAATCGGCTTTCAGAATCAACATGGAACCTCGATTTTGACCTGACGAAATGGGACTTAAATTCTGTGAATTTTCGTGAATTCCCCATTGAGCGTTTTCGTTTGATGGGGTATGAGTTACTCTCCGGTAAAATTTGGCTGTCTCTTTTCTATGAATGACGTAACCCCTTCCTTAACATCATCCGTCAGATAGCACATCTCCTGTGCCCAAGCTTCATAGGCCAGTGAAACAGAGAAGTTGTTTGCCTCCAGCCCTTCATAGACCATACGTTTCATCAGTTCAATGGATGTGGAAGGGCCTTTTGCGATCTGAAGGGCGAGTGCTTTTGCAGTGCCCATCAATTCCTCTGCAGGGACAGTCTGACATATGAGACCAACTCTTTCCGCTTCTTTGGCATTAATGATGTCTCCGGTCCACAAAAGTCTTAGAGCGTTCTGGGTGCCCACTATCCTGGGTAGTAGGTAAGTAATCCCGCAATCGGCTACCAACCCCCGCCTCACAAAAATGGCGCTAAACTTTGCATCTGCGGATCCAATTCTTATGTCCGCCAGACACACGATAGCCAGACCCCCACCGCTTGCAATACCGTTAACAGCAGCAATAATGGGTTTATGAAAATTTCGCAATCGCTTCATGACGGTCCCAAAAAGAATAAAGGGTTCAATCCGATGCTGGCGGTTAACTCCTGGTAATTTTGTGTTTATACCCGAATCTGATGAAGTGAGATCAGCTCCGGAGCAAAATCCACCCTCTGCCCCAGTAATGATCATCACCTTTGAATCATCGTCTTCCCTGGCATCATCTATGGCCTGAGCCAACTCCATTAGGATATTGGCGTCCAGGGCATTGAGCTTTTCGGGTCGATTCAAGGTGATCGTCGAAATTCCATCCTCATATGTAACGATAATCTTGTTATACTTCATAAGCCATCTCCAATCCTTTTTATTAATGATAAATTGTCATTCTGATACGAATGAATCTTTGATATGATATTTTCTGTTAAAATTCAATAATTACAAAAGAAGGCTAAAAGAAGACATATCAGCTCCTTGTTGGATTCTTATGTTATCCCCGGCCACATCTCTGACACCACCGGCGGTTATCAGTTTGTTTTTTTGATTTTTCCCGCGATCTGTGTTATTGGATCGATATTTGCCCTGAGTTTGGAATCAACCACAATAACGACCCATGGACAAAAATAGGAAATCTAGGTTTTATTATGGCTACTGGGTGGCGGCGGCCTGCTTTGCCATTCAGGGGGTCGGCATCGGCACCTTCATATCCTTTGGTGTCTTCTTCAAGCCCTTGCTCGCCGAGTTTGAATGGACGAGAGCCACCCTCTCAGGGGCCTCCTCGGTGACTTTTCTTATCGCGGGAATACTCGGCATATTTGTCGGCAGCCTGAATGACAGAATTGGGCCTCGGGTCATCATGACCGTTACGGGTGTTTTTTTCGGCTTGGGCTATCTACTGATGTCGCAAGTCAGCGCACTCTGGCAGCTCTATCTCTTCTATGGGATGGTTGTTGGCATCGGCACAAGCTCCATCGATGTCATCCCCTTGACCACGACTGCCCGCTGGTTTGTCAACAGACGAGGAACGATGACCGGCATGGTGAAAGTGGGTACTGGTGCCGGCCAGTTGACCATACCCCTGATGGCCGGCCTGCTCATCGCTGCCTATGGCTGGCGAACGGCTTACGTGATCATCGGGGCGCTGGTTCTGGTCCTGTTGGTATCAATCAGTCAGTTGCTGCGGCGGGATCCGAGCCAGATGGGACTGCTGCCGGATGGGTTGGAGGAAACACCGGCAGGGGAAACAGGTCAGACAAAAGGGTTAACGCTTCGTGACGCCATGGACACCCGGCAATTCTGGATCATCTGCTCGGTGAACTTGGCCGTGATTTCCTGTTTGCTCACCATCATGATGCACATCGTTATCCATGCCATGGACATCGGCATCTCTTCCATCAAGGCAGCCGGCATTCTGTCCACCATCGGTGGCGTGAGCATGGCGGGCCGGATGGTTACCGGAATCGCCATTGATCGCATCGGGAACAAGAAGTCGATGATCATCTGTTTTTTTATCCTGATCGCCAGTTTCCTCTGGCTCCAGGTTGCCAAAGAGCTATGGATGTTATATCTGTTTGCCGTGGTCTATGGCCTAGCCCACGGCGGCTTTTTTACTGTGATTTCACCAATTGTGGCCGAGCTCTTTGGCATCGACTCCCACGGCGCTGTATTCGGCGTGGTGGTCTTCAGCGGCGCGGTTGGTGGTGCCATCGGCCCGATTGTAGCCGGGCACATATTTGATATCACCTCCAGCTACCAACTGGACTTCTTCATCTTGACGGGAGTCAGCGTGGCTGGGTTGATATTGATCTCTTTCCTCAGGCCTGCCGTGAAGGGGGTTTCATAACATCCACAATGATAGGTTCCGAAAAAAAATTATTCCACTAGGGTAACTATGTTTTTAATCTTTTCTCGATTTGTCATCAATCCATTGATTGGGTGGTCCAGATCAGGGTAGCCTATTGCAATCCCGACGATAATAAGCTTTGATTCAGGGATCCCTACGATCTTTCTCACTTCTTCCGGATGGTCTACTATGGCACGCATAACACAGGTTCCCAGGCCATATTCTTGGGCGGCAAGAAGGATGTTCTGCGCAACAAACCCTATGTCCAGAATGGGCCAGCCTCCCTGCAACGTCTTATCCGCAACAATAATAATGACGGCAGGTGCATCGTAGCACCGAACCATGCTCTCATTCCATTCTTCCTGCTTCTTTTTATCCCCCTTCGTTATTCCCATGATTCGGAATATCTGTATGGCCAGTTCTACCTGTCGCTCCCTGTAAACCCCCTCGAGGGCAGGTGCCATACCTTTTACGGCCCCTACTGGTAGCTCGGGTTCGGGCATCTTCCCCTGACGGTATGCCTCTAAATTGGCACGTTTGAGCTTCTCAAGGGCATCCCCTGCCACAACATAGAATTCCCATGGTTGCAGATTAACGCCAGACGGAGCGCGAATCGCAGTATCCAAAATGTCCATCAGAGTTTGTTTATTTACTGAATCAGGCTTAAAGGCCCTGATGGATTTTCTTGATTTTATGGCATCCAGAAGTTCCATAATAAAGAGATAAGAGTTGAATTTTAAGGAAAAAAGTATAGGGAAAATTTAACCGTGTGTCAATAAGAAAGGAGTCATACCAAGATTTTTGAGTCATCTGTTGAATCAGTTTTGGACTTTTGATTTTTCCGCTTGAAAACCGGCATGGTGACCTTAAAGACAGTTCCTTTACCTTCTTGGCTTTTCAAGGAGAAAGAACTCCCTTTATGATCTTCTATAATATTCTTGGATATACTCAAACCTAGACCTGTGCCGTTTTTCTTCACAATCATCCTTTATAAGTGAATAGACCTCCCCCATCAGACTGTTAAGATCTATCTCTTCCATATTTAAAACTCTCGGCAGGTAAAACTCCCTCAGTTTTTTAATAAGCGTCTCCAGTCTTGAGACTTCATCCGCTATAATATTGAGTTTTTTAAGGCTCTTTTCATCCTTGGCTTGCTGGATTAATTGACGGGCAAAACCGCCGATCATCACAAGGGGGTTTTTGATCTCATGTGTAATCTCTGCCACCACCTGGCCGAGGGCTGCAAGGCGCTCGGCTCTTGTTATCTTCTCTTGAAGGGCCTTGGTCTCAGTCAGATCCCTAACAATGCCTGTAAAATATAGGGTGCCCTCCACCTGTAATACAGAGAAGGATATGCTCACAGGAAATTTTTCCCCATCCTTTCGAGTGGCTAACAACTCTGTCTCATGGCCAATACGTCGAGGGACCCTTGTGTTTACATAGCGTTCCACAGCATTGCGGTGATCCCGGCTACAATCTAGTGACATAATTACGTCAAGATCATTACCGATAACCTCATCCCGGCTGTATCCAAAGATCTTTTCAGCAGCCCTGTTGAAAAGTAAGACTTTGTGGTTTTGATCTATGGTGACAAAGGCCTCATTTGTATTCTCAATGGCTCCCTCCAGTATACCCGGAGCCTTGAACTCTTCATAACGATCATTCATTGTTCCATACTTGCTCTATTTTTAAAAACTATTTTATGAACCCCATTCCTTCCAATTCTGCCCTTACGGCATAACGCCGTGCCTCATGGCCGGTTCTGGACGGGCAGAGCGTCGGTTGAGGGCCAGTTCCAGGGCGCGGACGAGGCGCGGCCTGGTTTCGCGGGGATCGATGACGTCGTCGATATTAAATGACGCCGCAGCCGGATAAACGCCGGCGAACTTCTTATATTTTTTTTCTAGCTCTTGCCACAAGGCTTCTCGGTCTTCGGCCGCGGCCAGTTCGGCCCTGTGGGCGGCTTGAATAGCGCTGTCCACAGGCAGCGAAGCGAAGTCCACCGTGGGCCAAGCCAGGGTCAGAGTCTGGCCTCCCATATAGCCGCACATAGCAGCGCCGCCAAACCCGAAAGACTTGCGAATGACCATAGTAAACTTGGGCACATCGGCCCAGGCTAGAGAGTGGGCCACTGCCAGGCCGAACTTGAGGGCTCCCTCCTTTTCTGACTGAGGTCCGGTCATGACTCCGGGCGTGTCGACTATGAACAGAAGCGGGATGTGGTAGGCTGTGCACAGGTCGATGAAGTGGCGCTCTTTCTGTCCGGCTTTGGCCGTAATGGCCCCGGCATAAACAGCTGGCTGGTTGGCCACCACACCTATGGTGTGTCCATTTAAACGGGCCAGGCCGGTTATCATCATCGGGGCGAAAAGAGGCAGAATTTCGAAAAAACTCCCTTTATCCACCACGCAGTTAATAATGCGCTTCATGTCGTATGGCGCCTTGAAATTTTCCGGGAGGATTTCCAAAAGCTCTTCGTCCATGCGGTCCGGGTCGTCTTTCGGTTCGATGGAAGGAGGATATTCATAGGCGTTGGTGGGAAGATAGGAAAGATAACGCTTGACCGTGGAGATGGCGTCTTCTTCGTCTTCGGCAGGATTGTGAATCGTGCCGGTAATGCGACAGTGGATGTCCACTCCCCCCAGTTCTTCTTTATCCACCACGTGGCCCAAAGAGGCCAGGACCACAGGGGGTCCTCCAGCGGCGATCATACCTTGGCCTTTGACCATGATGGTGAATTCCAGCAAGGCCGCTTCCAAGGCCGGTTCCCCACCGCAGGGGCCCATGATCAAGCCGATTTGGGGGGCGATGCCGGATGATTTGGCCATAGTGATGAAATGGGCCACCATGGGCAGGCCTTCGGCCATGCGGCCCAGGGTCTGGGCCCGGGCCCCGGCGCCGTCCATAATATAGATCATGGGGACCCGTTCCTGATAGGCGATCTTGGCCATACGCCAACGTTTATCCAAGTTAACAGGCCCAATGGACCCACCGAACACAGTAAAGTCGTCGGCGGCGATGCCGGCCATGCGACCGTTGATCCGGCCGAATCCGGTGATGACACCGTCGGCCGGGGTGATGGGTTCATCCGGCTGGTGGCCGTAATGGCTGGCCAAGAGCCCATATTCCTGGAAGGTTCCAGGATCGCACAGCAGGTCGATCCGTTCACGAACGGTCTTTTTGCCCCGCTGATGCTGACGTTCGACCTTTTCCGGCGCGCCCATAGCCCGGCTTTCGGCTCGACGTCGGGCTAGTTCCTCGAGTTCTTTTTTAAATTTGGTCATAAACTTATTCCCCTCGTAACCTTTTAGCTCTCTGAAAAAAATCCGCGTTTGATCCGGCGTGGAGGTCTCTTTCAAAGGCCGCCTAACCCTCCCTCATTCCGTGGGACGGCAGATTAGCGTTGAAATTCTTCCCCCACATCTTCTCTGCCTTTTCCATAGTTTTATTAAATGCCTGGGGGCGTTCCACGAGCATCAGAAGTATTTTTATGAGGCGGCCTTTGAAAGAGACCTCCACGGCCGGACTTTAATGGCTTTCAAAGATCTAAAATGTTACTTCCCCTCTGACGTTGGCTAAACCGACTTGATTGAAAGTCCGTCCCACGAAACGTAGAGAGAAAAATATGTAAATATTGGTTAATTTCAGCATAAGGATAATCCCTCATTAAAGTTGGAAATAAAGCAAGATAATAAATAATTGTAATTAATAATTAAAAATGGTTTAAAGTCAAGATGAATTAATCCTTCTAATAGTATGAAAGTTATGGCGTTGAGGCTGAAGAGTGGCTGGGTCAGTTTTTTGTTGACAGAAAGGACTATATTATGTATATTAAAACACTATGAATTAAAGTCTAGAATCTCATGAGAATACATACATTCACATCAAAAGTGATTGCTATGGCCCTGGCTCTGTCCCTTCTAAACATCGGGATGGTTCCTGCGAAAACGGTCTGCGATGGGTCTTGCAATTGTTCCTCAAATGGGTCCCGGCATGGCATGGATTCAATGCACGGGGGGATCTCCAAACATCACCTTCAGGGGCCTAAGCTCACCCATTTTTTGAAAATCGGTTTTTCGGATATGGGCTGTCATGAGGACACAACAAACGCATACTGTGACATGGAAGCACCCCGGCGTCATTATGCCCTTCAAGCGGCCGTACCGACAGTTCCATGGTTTAAAAATTCCTCAACCATAGTCTCCATCACGGTTTTGTCTCTGGTTCACTCGAACCAGCAACACTCCCTAAACCCCGCAGTCAGTCAATGGGTGCTTGGAAGGAGGGCACCTGACCCACTCTACATGCTGCATCTATCCTTTCGCTGTTAAAATCACCGGCCGGTCTGTGGCAGATGGCCCTTATCTCCCACAGACAGGCCCACGCCTCAACCTCCGGATCTATCTTTAATCAACAATTGAACGGATTTCGATCAATACATTAAATCACAGGGTACAAAAATATCCTGAATTGTTGAAAAGACAGGTTTTGGAGCGATGATCATCAGAAAAAATCAGATGATTCTGAACGTTATATCCTAATATTCTATCTGAATGGAGGTTTCTATGTCGAAACATAAGATACAGATAAGGCAATCTTTTGAAGAGAGGCAATCGGCCAAAAAGGCAGCTGTTCTAAGTGCAGAGAAGAAAAAGAAGAACATATTACCCCTTATTATTGTCCCCATATGTGCCGGGTTGTTACTTTTAGCTGGATTCAATTTTCTTACGAAAATGGGGAAATCATCCCAGGCGGTGGCTTTAGCCAAAGAGTTGAAACACCCGGTGAGTCTTTTCGAGGATGGTAAAGCAAGACATTTTCAGGTGGATACAGGGGACGGCATTTCTGTCCGCTATTTTGTTATTAAGAGTTCGGATGGTATTCTCCGGGCCGCATTCGATGCCTGCGATGTCTGTTGGCGATCCGGGAAAGGGTATTCCCAGGAAGGTGATTACATGGTGTGCAGAAATTGCGGAAAGCGTTTCGCCTCCATCAAGGTGAACGAGGTTAAAGGTGGTTGCAATCCAGCTCCCCTTAAACGGCAGGTGGTGGGCGAAAACCTTGTCATTCAGATCAATGATGTCCTTGAGGGCAGACAATATTTTAATTTTTCCGTAAGGAGCTAATATGAAGCTGATCAATATTTCACTGAGCAATTTGAGGCGTCGAAAGGCCAAGGCTGCATTTATCCTCGTTGGACTTCTCATTGGGGTTTCCGCAGTGGTTGCGTTCATCAGCCTTGTAGATACCCTGACACGGGATATCAACCATAAGCTGGAGAAGTACGGTGCCAACATCATGATCGTTCCCAAGACGGAAAATCTATCCCTAAACTATGGTGGACTGTCCCTGGGGCGGATCTCCTATGATCTCCAGGAGATCCGCCAGGAGGATCTCAAAGGGATCCGTTCCATAAAGAATGCCGCAAACGTGGCGGCTTTGGGTCCCATGGTTTTGGGGGCCATAACAGTGACCGGACGCAATATCCTCCTGGCGGGAGTGGATTTCAATGTCACCCATTTCCTCCGACCTTGGTGGAAGGTGACGGGGAAGATCCCTGGGAAGGACGGTGTCCTGGCGGGGGTTGAGGCTATCAGAGTGCTCGGACTCGAGCTCGGGTCGGTCCTCGAAGCGAACGGGAGAAAACTGGTCGTCTCGGGAGTTCTGGAACCAAACGGGTCACAAGACGACCACATCATTTTTGCAGACCTTTCAACGGCCCAGGAAATTCTCGGAAAAGAAGGCCACATATCCATAGCAGAAGTAGCTGCCCTATGCCACAACTGCCCCATTGACGATCTGGTGAAACAGATCTCCGAGGTCCTTCCCGGTGCAAAAGTGATGGCCATCAAACAGGTCGTGAAAGGAAGGATGGAAACACTGGGGCACTTCTACAAGTTTTCCTATGGTTTGTCTGTTCTGATCGTCTTAATTGGAGGTATGGTGGTCCTAGTTACCATGATGGGGAGCGTGAGGGAGAGAACCGCCGAGTTCGGGATCTTCAGGGCCATTGGATTTCGGAAGAGCCACGTCATTCGGATGGTTCTCTTCGAGGCTGGCCTTATCTCTGCGGTAGCCGGTGTGCTAGGCTACCTCATCGGCGTGGGGATCACGAAACTCGCCATTCCTTTTTTCACGGAAAGCATAGGTGTCAAAGTCCACTTTGACCCGGCCCTCGCTGGGAGCGTTTTCATACTGGCTATGACTCTGGGGATTGTCTCCAGCGTCTATCCCGCATTCTTAGCCGGAAATCTCGACCCTAACGAAGCTCTCAGGAGCATGTAGGAGGTATGTGTTATGAGTTATATTAAAGTTGATCACCTTGTGAAGAGATATGGAAAGGGGGAAGTGGCGTTTACAGCCGTAAAAAACATGAGCCTTGACGTGGATCAGGGAGAATTTATAGCTATCATGGGCGAGTCGGGTTCAGGAAAGTCAACCCTTTTGACGATGATGGGTGCGTTGAATTCTCCCACAAACGGAAGATACTGGGTGGACGGCATCGATGTCTATGGTTTGACACAGGACCAGATGGCTGAATTTCGGAGGGAGTACCTGGGGTTCATTTTTCAGAGCTTCCACCTGATTCCTTACCTGACCGTGATGGAGAACGTGATGCTCCCCTTCGCCATCGTGAATATGAAGAGCTCGGAAAAACGTGAGATGGCCCAAGAGGCTCTCAAACATGTGGGACTCGAAGGAAAAGAAGAACGTCTTCCCAATGAGATCTCAGGGGGCGAGCAGGAGCGTGTCGCTATTGCAAGGGCCATTGTGAATGAGCCAACCATCCTCCTTGCAGACGAACCCACGGGAAACCTTGATACCAAGACAAGTCGCTCCATCATGGAGCTTTTTCAGTCCCTGAATGGTGAGGGAATGACCATTGTTATGGTAACCCACAGTTCTGAAAGCTCACAGTGTGCCCGAAGGATTCTACGTGTTTCCGATGGATTACTGGTGGGCGAAGACAAGGTCGAAAAGGTATGGATCGTTCATGATTAAAAAAAATCGAATGAAAATGGAGGGAAAGAAACATGAAAAAATTTAAATCTCTGTTTACCGGTAAGATATTAATCCTCGTTCTTTTGGTTTTCTGTGTAATAGCCGTTGCTGCATCGTTCGGATATAAATCCTCCACTACAGGAATCAAGACCCAGCTTGCGACGGAAGTTAAAAAGGAATCGACGCCCAATGATGTGGTAGAAAAAATATCAAAGGTGGTTCTCAATGTAAGGGATATGTCCTGCTCGGGCTGTATTGCTACGATAAAGGGGGCTGTGTCAGATATCAAGGGGATAAAAGAGACCCTTGTTGATATAGGAAACGGGAAGGTTGAAATCTATTACGACAATAAAATGCTCACGGATGTCAGCCGTATAGCACAGGCCATTACTGCAAGTGGATATCCTGCGAATGTTCAGAAGGTTTTCTCTCCGGAGGAGATAAGAAAGGAGAATGCTCTGGCTGCAGCAAAGGCACAATACTATATTATCTCTGTTGGCGGCTATGAGATCGCCCGTTCTGATTTTGACACAGAACTGGAGGTAGGCAAAAAAAGGTACTCAAAAATCTATGGGGACAATCTGTTCAAAAATGCACAGGGCGAGTCGTTGCTGGACAACCTGAAGGCGCAGATTATTTCGAGACTGATCAATGAAGGGATTTTCATGCAGGAGATCAACAGAACCGGATTCAGAGTGGATCCCAAGACAGTGGAAATTGAAATGAATGCCTTTTTAAAGGAGCACAGTAAGGATTTCGAGACATTCAAAAACTCTCTGATGGAGGCCGGATACGATCCAAACTATTTCAGGAAGAAATTTGAAACCAAGGTTCTGATCAAAAGATACCTGAATGAAAAGATCCTCGCAGACGCTTCCAATGATTTTGAAAAGCAGTCTCAGTTTAATGCATGGTTTTCCAATGCAAAAACACTTGCTGAAGTTGTTTACTACGATAAAAACCTTGAGCGACTCGTAGCAAAACTATCGGCTTCAAGCGGTTGTGGTGGGAGGAGTTAGTAGAGCGCAATTAGCATTGCCTCCCTCCAATTTCCGTCGTTGAATGGTGAAAGCCGACTGCTCCCAAATTGTACTTTCATACAATCAGGGTATAATCTAGACACAGGACCAATCACGGTTTTACGAGGACTTTCACAGATTCCTCTACTTTACTTTGGGTGTCAAAGGCCTCCTTGGCCTGGTCTAGTGTAAACTCATGACTGATAAGTCCAAGGCGGTCCACTTTCTTGGTTTGAATCATTTCCAAGGATTGTTCCACGTCTGGAGGGGTAAAACCAAAAGAACCGAGTATATCAATCTGCTTAATCACCATTGGCTCAAGATCTAAAGGTACAGTCTCTTCAAATAACCCATGAACGACCATCCTCCCGGTAATTTCACGTAACATCTCCAGGGCCTTTTGGATGACCAGAGGTTCAGGACGATCCTTAATGTATCCCACGCAGTCGTAAACTATATCGACGGCTGGTGTAAACTGTTTGGGCTGGAACATTAGGGGTACGGAACCAACCATCTCCATCACCTTCTCGTATGGGTCATCCACAGCCGCGTTGATGATCTCATCGGCTCCCATTCGTTTGGCCGCTTCCAGTCTGAGATCCGATACATCCACCGCTATGATTTTGTTCAGGCCCACATCAAGTGCCTTCAAGCATTGAACGACACCTAATCCGATTATCCCGGCTCCAAAAACCACAGCATTCTCGCCTTTGGCCGGATTTCCCTTTAAAGTAGCATGAAGGGAATTTGCTAAAGGTTCCAGAGTAGCCCCTTCCTCATAGCTTACTTCCGGGGGTAGCTTGGCCATGGTTCTTCCTGGCAAAGGTGGGAAAGCGGCATATTCGGCCATACCACCAAGAAACATGGCAGCAACCCGATCTCCCACATTGATATCTTGAACCTTACTCCCCACTTCCACAACTTCTCCGCTAAATTCGTGACCGGGTATTCCTCCATTGTCCAATCGCCAGCAAAGTATGTCCGTATAGAGATTTAGTTTATACATATGCAGGTCTGAACCGCAAATGCCACAGGCTTTCACGTTTACTAAAATCCTATTATCCCGCATCTTAGGATTTTCTACTTCCTCCGTTTTAATGTCCATTGGACCATGAAAAACCGCTGCTTTCATCTCTCCATCCCTCCTTTATTAAATAAAAAACCAATGGATAAAACTCTCAATAATTTATCCATAATATCCAACATTCTTTCATAAAGATGCTACTATCATTTCGAGTCCTGCATACCACCTAACTGCTTCGATAACGATTAAATTTTTCAACCTCTTTTTTAAGCCAATCCGGCCAAAATTCCTGATCGATGGGATAACTTGCGTCGAGTGCCTGGAAAGAGCCGTCACCGGTCACTTTCTTGATTCTCTCTTGCATGTTATATTTTACCTCATCCACACAGATGAGTTTTGCAGCAGCTTTATTGATCTCATCGTGCGTCTTGTCATAAGGATTATCATTTTTAAATGCTCTCTGGGCAGCGAGTTCATGTAGACACTCAATGCCACGGTGCCATTCCTTGAAGGAAGGGAAAAACATGGGGCCGTAAGAAACCCAGAACTCGAGATATTTTGCCCCTGCATTGTAAACGACCCAAACAGAACCCCCTTCACTGACACTTCCTCTCACAATGCTGTCGTCTCCCATTGCAATATGTTTACCCCTCAGCAGGGAATCAATACCCCCGAACTTCAGACCAACCTCCTTGGTTCTTGTTTGCCGTTCTCCCTCCTGAAATGTCCTGACCGCTTGAGGAAGTTTGATGAGTGCAGGAAATAGGTTTTTCCCAAGTCCTTCTGCGATGCCCACGGTGACGCCCCATCCTGATTCCGGATTGGGAATAACAATGTCCGCCGTTGAAGTCTTATAATAATCAGCGAGTTCCAGACCCAATTCTTTCCTTAACTGGAATATCTCTTTTCCTCGAAATAATGAAGCCACATTCCCGAAATAAACCCCCTGGAATATGTCCGGCATCATGGTCTCTTCTCGCAATCTCTTCGTTTCACATCCCCTCTGTGAGCAGATAGTCATCTCCGCCCCGTCATACTCCTTTTCGGTTATGCCTCCTAGTCTCCTATGGGAACATGATTCAGAACTCGCGACAAACGTTCCATCAATGGTTGTATAACAGAAGGGTTCAAAAGCCTGGTCGTCATTTAAAGCGATCAAACAGGTCTCTTTGCCGTCATGGATCAAGGCTGTTAATGCAAAAGTCGCCCTGCCGTGAAGTTTATCAATCAGTTTTCTACCGGCTTCAAATGATATACCCTCTTGTTCAATATATTTATGCAGTAAGCTACCAATTACTTCCGTTTTGTTATCCGTCTGCAGATTGTAATCGGGCTCAAGCTCTGTTTTCAGATCATCTTCTTTGATGAGATATCCGTCCATGGTTAAGACGACCTTATACTTGGAATGACCTCTTGAATAGATCTCAATGGGCTCAGAATTGATCTGTTCGGCTATTTTTCTCTTGGTATAACCTATATTTCCAATGGCAGCCATAGGTTCCAGATCTTGAAAATTCCGAATGATATTATGGTGGATGACTTCGGCGATCCTGCCCAAACCTTTATGAACGTAAATCCCTTTCTTCGTTCCTACTGCCAATCCGGTACTGGCCTTACCTCTGTGTTGACAGGCGCCTGTTGCTAAATAGGTTTTGGTGGCTAATTCCTTGTCATTTAAGCCGTAAATACCAACAATTCCGTCCATTTTTACTCCTTTTCGTCCTTTATATTATACTTTTTTATATCGCTACTCCCTGCAACACTTAAAAATTTCAGATTTTTTATTCCGCTTGAGGATACCCCGTCCCGCCGAGGCGGGACTGCGGGGAGCTTCATTAATATGACCCCAATTGAGCGAAAACGCTTAACTGGGAGCCATTAGCATTCAGCTATCAATAAAGATTTTAATCACTTTTAAAACAACGTCATAGATGAGATCAAATTCATTCAAATTTCGTAAGCTGAGTGCTGACCGCTGAGAGCACCCTAATTGGATTTTAACTCAATTAGGGTATGATTTTATTGGAGACCCGATTCAGTGGTCTAAACATTACCCAGTTTAGAGACCCAGGTCAAATATTTTAACACAGTTTTTTAAATATGTTTTGACAAAGCTCACCTTGGAATTATAGATTTACTGATTATTTTTCCAGCGAAGATCCCGGTTTCAAAATCGGGGCATCCAGTATCTGTTGAAAACCTGCTCTGTAGACTGTCCTTAAAACTTGACCCTGTTAAATAGGGTTCCCTTTGGGAAATTTAACAGGGTTGACACAAATTTTAAGATCTTAGCCTATGTGGACGGCTAATCTTGTTGCCCCGTTCTGAGTCCCAGATATTATAAAGGACTGTTTCATGGATGATAAAAAGAGAAAACAGATAGAAGCCTTCTTAAACCCCGGCTCTGTTGCCGTCATTGGCGCCTCGGATCGGATTGGATCGTGGGGATCCATTATCATGGAGGGCCTTCAACGCTGGAACTTTCCCGGTAAGCTCTATCCGGTTAATCACAATGCCGACACAGTTTCGGGGATCAAGGCCTATCCCAATATTCAGGCGGTTCCCGAAAAAGTAGATCTCGCCATTTTGGCCGTTCCTGCGGAATCGATTCCGGAGACCATCCACGGTTGTGCTGAAAAAGGTGTTCTAGGAATAACCATCATAGCTGCCGGTTTTGGCGAGGCGATCGAGGAGGGCAGGGAGCAGGAGTTGGAGCTGGCCCGGTTGGCTCATAAAAATGGGATTCGGCTTGTTGGGCCAAACGTGAGTGGAACCTTTAATCTCCATAAGAATTTTAATGGCTCGGCCGCTCCCCCTGATTTTCTTGTACCCACTCCCATGACCGCCATCTGTCAGGGGAGCTATGCCATTTACGATCTCCTTGTTAGCAACTACTGGAGAAAGATGGGTGTGGGGCAGTTTGTCCATACGGGTAATGAGTGCGATCTTGAGGTAACTGATTTCTTGGAATATTTTGGGGATGATCCCCGTACAGAAGTGATTTTAATGTATCTGGAGACCATAAGAGATGTGGATCGTTTTCGAAAAGTAGCGGCTAAAGTGGCCCTGAAGAAGCCCCTCATCGTTCAGAAGGTGGGCAAGACACCCGCAGGGGCCAGGGCAGCCAGGTCACATACGGGAGCAATGTCTGGGGATAACGCTTTTTATAAGGGTTTATTTCAACAATTGAATATCATCCCTTCACCTGCCATGGAACGCCTTATTCCTCTGGGGCATGCTTTCTTGACACTTCCTCCCATGAAGGGAGATCGGGTGGCTATCATCACCATGGGAGGGTCATGGGGTGTGGCTCTCACGGATCAGCTGGAGGAGAGGGGCATCCATGTTCCCGAATTGAGTTAGACTCTTCAGGCGAAGCTTCGAGAGATGGGAATGCCTACAGGAGGGCGTTCCAATCTTTCATCATCTGGATGAGATTGCCGATGTGCTCTCATTGAAATATCGTCACCAACAATCTCTTTCCCGTTGAAAAAAACATATAACACGAAATCGGGTTTTACTCAATTAGTCCGTTAGAAATGAAATTCGTGTTTTTCGCCCCTTCGTTTTTTAGTGTTTTCGTGATAAAAATCCTGTTTGGTTTCGGCTTGTCCGAGTTATGATACTACTTTCGATTCAAGTCGTTTCTGCTTTCCCGGTTCCCCCGAGATAAACCTCCTGAACACGCGCGTCCTGGGCCATCTCCTTGCTTTCCCCTTCAAGGGCTATCTGACCCTCTTGAACCAGATAGGCCCGGTCTGTCATCTCGAGGGCTGCAACGGCGTTCTGTTCGGCCAGGATAATAGTCATGCCTCGCTCCCTCAGATTGGACAACACCTCAAAGATCGATTCCACGACGAGCGGAGCCAGGCCCAGGGAAGGCTCATCAAGAAGTAAAAGCTTTGGTTCGGCCATCAATGCCCTGCCGATGGCCAGCATCTGTTGTTCGCCTCCACTGAGGGTGCCGGCCAACTGCTCTTTCCTCTGTGAAAGTATAGGGAAGATATCATAGACCGATTGAAGAAGCCGTTCTCGGCCATTTTCCCCCAATTTCCCATACTTGGGATAGCATCCCAGCAAGAGATTTTGCAGCACCGTGAGAGGGGGGAAAATCAATCGCCCCTCAGGGACCTGGGCCACACCGAGCTTGCTCACTTCATGGGGGGGGAGATTGGAGATGTCTTGATCATTCAAGATCTTTTGACCTCTCCTGAGCTTCAGAAGCCCGGATATGGTCCTTAAGATTGTGGATTTTCCTGCCCCGTTGGGTCCAATAAGGCTCACCATCTCCTCCTCATCAATAGAGACGGTAACCCCGTGCAATACCTCGCCGGAGCCATATCCTGAAACAGCGTCCTTAAGATGCAGCAGCACTGAATTTCCTCCCTAAATAGGCCTCAATCACCGCCGGGTTCTTACTTATTTCATCAGGAGTCCCCTCGGTGATCTTCACACCAAAATTCAAGACAGTCACATGATCGGCAATATCCATCACCAGACGCATGTTATGCTCGATCAAAAGGGTCGTGACACCTTTTTGTTTGATGGATTTTAACGCCTTAAGCAACACATCGGATTCCCTTGGGTTCAAACCGCTGGTGGGCTCATCGAGAAGCAATAGTTTGGGATTGCTCACAAGGGCGCGGGTAATCTCCACAAGCCTCTGGGTACCGTGGGGCAGGACCGGTAAAGGCACATCGGCGTAAGGGGTAAGGCCGAAAGTGTCCAGTGCTTCGAGGGCGGCTTTCTCTGTTGCCTTGTTCTCAGCTCTGGCGAGGGGTAAGGAGCAGAGGCAGGCCAAAATGCCCGATCGGGTATTCACGTGACGGCCCGCCATCAGGTTTTCCACCACGGTCTGCTGTTGATAACCCCTGAGTATCTGAAAGGTCCTGGCAATTCTTCTCATGGCTACTTCATGTGGTGGAAGATCTGTGATATCTTCACCTTCCATAATAATGCTACCGGAATCCGGGTCTAAAAGCCCATTGATAACATTCAGTAGAGTGGTTTTACCGGCCCCGTTAGGACCGATCAAGGCAGTGATAAGCCCCTCCTCCACATCCATGTTTACCGATTGCAAGGCCTGAAGACCACCAAAGCTCTTGGATATGTTCTCCACTTGTAATAACTTCATGATGTCACCCCTGGGAGTATTGATCCGCAGCTTCCATCCCCACAAGCCTGCGGCGACTCAAAAGATCCTGAACAGTTCCCACGATCCCTTTCGACATAAATCGAATCACCAGAAAAAAGATAACAGCATAGATCAATAATTCGTATTCCTTCAATGGGATGAGTAGTTCCGGCAGGAGGACCAGGATGAAAGTCCCGATGATAGCGCCGGATAGTTTTCCCAGACCGCCCACCACCACATAAACCAGAACGAACATGGCTATATCGGGGGTGAAAGAATCAGGAGAGACTCCCCGATTCCATTGGGCATACAGGGCTCCGGCCAGCCCTGCATACATACCACTTATAAGAAAGGCCATTCGGACATAGTGATCGATGTTGATCCCTGTCACCTGAGCCGCAATCTCGTCTGCCCGAATGGACTTCATAGCCCTTCCGGCCCGGGAATTCTCAAGGATATAGGCGCCAAGGATGGAGATGAACGTCCAGGCCAGGATGAAGTAATAGTAGAAAGACGGGCTGGCCTTCTTGCCGAAGACCATAAGTTTGGATGTAAAAAGGCCGTCATCGCCCCCCAGAAAGCCAACGCCTACTGTGCGGAGAGTAATGAAGACCGCAAAGCCGAAGGCCGCGGTTCCGAGAGCCAGGACCCAGTGTCGCAACCGCAGAACAGCCAGGCCAACGAATACTGTTATAATTCCCGTCCCAATAACGGCCAGAGGCAGGGCGATATAATAATGTAGATTGAGATTTATCATGAGAAGGGCGGCGATGTATCCTCCACAGGCATAGAATCCATTGCATCCGAAGTTGATCTGCCCGCAGATGCCGAAGAAGATATGGAGCCCTACGGAAAGAATGGTCATAATGCACATAAATGTGCCCACATGTAGGATGTATTTATTAAGCCCGGGAAAGAGGTACTTTCCCAAAATCGGTATGATGACCACAAGTATAGCAATGACTAAAACTATCCAGAATCGCTTTTTTTCCATTCCTTCCTCTCAATCTTCATGAACGCCAAACAGCCCATAGGGCCGGACATAGAGAATTCCTATCAGCAACAGAAAGACGGCCAACTGGGCATAGCCGGGGGCAAAATACCCGGCGATAATGACATGGAGAATGCCCACCACCCATCCTCCCACAACGGCGGCATAGGGGTTTCCCATACCACCCAGAACAGAAGCGATGAACCCGTTGACCATCACGGGGAAACCCATCGAGGCGTTCACGCTGCTCATGGGTCCTATGAGAAGCCCTGCGATGGCTCCTATGCCGGCGCTCATGGCGAAGGCCATGGCTATCATCCGTGAGGTGGAGATGCCAAGCAGACGGCACATGTCCCGGTTGATACTGGTGGCTTTAAAGGCCCATCCCACATGGGTCCGGTTGAGAAAGTACCAGTAGGCCACCACCACTCCTATGGTAACCAGGATGCAAAGCCCGTATTGGGGAACGATGGGGAAGATCCAGAGCTTTATTGAAGTCAAAGGTAATATGGGTGGAGTCCCCATAAAGGCAAAATCCGTCAAAGCTCCCGCACTACCACTTACGATCAGGGCGCCCGCATAGGTCCCGATGATGATCATGATCCCGGCCACGTTCCTGTCAAGAAGCGGGGTAACAAGAAACCAGTTAAGGAAAATCCCTATGACAACGGCGCCGGCAATGATGATCAGGATACTCCACCCCAGAGGGAGATGAGCAGACTTGACCAATATGGCGGAGACAAGGGCCCCGATCATCACAAATTCGCCAACCGCCAGGTTGATCACCTTGGTGGCATTGAAGGTTATCACCAGGATTAACCCCACCAGGCCGAATATGCTTCCGAGCCCAAAGCCTATAAATGTGAGTAGCAGTGCTTTTTCCAAGGATCTCCCCTTTTTCGGTGTTTAAGATACTATCCGAAGGATTTCGGATGCTGTTCGAAATTCCTTGTTCGATATTCGACATTCAAGATGCAAAACGGGCTAAAGCTGTTCGCCTAAAGGCGAAGGTTTAAACCTGGTGAATGGAAAATAAAAAGGGGCGGCTATCCTGTT
>Ga0180009_10000455_pt1 | contig 57367 bp, 55 predicted proteins | sample OS_PC_MetaG_FD_123537 | JGI IMG/M metagenome (GOLD analysis project Ga0180009, IMG submission 123537) | Groundwater microbial communities from the Aspo Hard Rock Laboratory (HRL) deep subsurface site, Sweden - OS_PC_MetaG | ecosystem: Environmental > Aquatic > Deep subsurface > Groundwater... | reverse complement strand
GACGACATCCACAAGGCGGTGATCAACATCGGCACCAACCCCACCTTCGAGAAGGCTGCCGTGATGACCCTGGAGGCCCACCTGCTCGACTTCGACGCAGACCTGTACGGCGACAACATCGTGGTCTACTTCACGCAGCGTTTGCGGGACGAACGTCGCTTCTCCTCGGTTGATGAGCTGGTGGAGGCGATCCACTCCGACATCACCGACGCCCGCGCGTTGCTCAGAGAGCCTGCGGTGGCGCTGGCCGGGATCGCCGCCGCAGGCTGACCACACCTTTCCCCCAGCCGGCTTCACACCGCCGTGCACCTGGGATAACATCCCCGTCAACGATGGCGCTGATCTGTCCCGGATGCCGCACTGTCTACGAGGAGCCGTTGGAGGTCTGCCCCAAGGACAACCTGCCGCTAATCGTGCGAACCCCCACCTCCATCGTGATGCACCAGGGGGAAGCAGAGCAGGTCGACCTGCCCGACGTTGGGACATTCCTGTCGCCCGGGATTGTGGTGGGGGAGTACCGCATCGAGACGCCGATCAGCGCCAGCGACATGGGGTCGACCTACGCTGCCATCCACCCGTTGATCCGCAAGCGAGTGGCGATCCGGGTGCTCCACAAGCGGTACGCCCAGGACCCTCGCGCCGTATCACGCTTCGTGATGGAGGCCAGGGCGGTAAACGAGATCGGTCACCACAACATCGTCGACATCCTTTCGATCGGCGAGCTGTGGGATGGCCGCAACTACCTGGTGATGGAGCTTCTCGACGGGATCAGCCTCCAGGGCCTGCTGACGCGCGAGAAACGACTGAAGTCGGGGATGCTGGTCCCCGTGTTCGAGCAGATCTGCGACGCACTGAACGCGGCGCACGCTGCCGGCTTCGTCCATCGGGACCTCAAGCCAGAGAATGTCGTCATCCTCCGCCGTCCGCCGCGCCCATTCGTCAAGATCCAGGACTTCGGTCTGGCCAAGCTCCGTGGCAATGACATGCGCGAGGCAGACGTGGCCACCCTGGTGGGGACGCCGGTCTACATGGCCCCCGAACACAGCCAGAGCGGGGAGATCGACTCGCGGGTCGACATCTACTCGCTCGGCGTGATGCTGTTCGAGATGCTCACCGGCAGGCCGCCCTACCCGGCCAACACGCTGCTGGAGGCCTTTGCCGCCAAGGTCGACCCCGGTCCGCCGCGCTCGCCGGATCTAACTGCTCTCGGTGCCGAGCTGGAGCAGGTGGTCTTCACCGCCATGGCATGGGCCCCGGAGGACCGCTATCCGTCGGTGCTGGCGTTCTGGGACGCCCTGAACCGGGCCGTGCCCGACCGGCTGCCCTGGTCCGTGGAGATGGCGCCGCTGACCCTCGCCCACCTTTCCGGCGGCGGCAGGACCGATCCGACGCCGGCAGGCAAGCGCGCCCCCGTGCCCGAACCCTTCGAGGCACCGCCGGCCCGGCAGGTGCTGGCCCCGGAGACCATCGTCGGCGATGTGCAGGAGAACGAGCTCAAGAGCGAGCCGGCCAGCCCGAAGATGATCCAGCGGCCGGGGCGCCCCGCCGGACAGCAAGTCCCTCCGCCCCTGCAACCCGAGGTCGCCCTCGACGAGGAGCCCACCGACATCTTCTGCGGAACCGAGAAGCTGGAGCCGGCAGACCTCCTGCCCGGCGAGTCGCTCGGCAGTCCACTCGAGGACGAGCTGAGCGGGGAGGACACCGAGCTGTCGGAGCCGCCCTTCCCGCCGCCCGGCCGCATCCCGGAGGTGACGGTCCGGCGCGTGGTGGGGAGCAGCACGCTGCTCGGAGTCGGACCGCCGTCGGACACGCTGGCGGACACGCGACCCTCCCTCGTGGCGCTGGACATGGAGCCGGAGGATACGGAGGAGCCAAGGGACCATCGCACGACCCCGTCGCCAACAGAACCAGGGGTCGAGTCAGCGCTGGCGCCCGAACCGGTGCCGGGGACCCAGCCCGAGACGGACGACCCCTACTGCAGCTTCGAGGTCATCGGCGAGCTGCCCGGGCAGCAATCGCAGTCAGGTGGAGCCGATGGGAACAACCCACAGTCAGACAGAGGCGAGGAGTAACGAACCATGGCGAAGCGGGTGGTGGCGGCGATCCTGATACTCCAGCTCCAGCTGCTGGCCTGCAGCGGTGATGGAACCCCGGAGGCCGACGGGACGACCGGCCTGGATCTGCCCGACTTCGCGGGCATCAAGGAGTGCGTCAACGCCATCGCCACCGATGACAACTGCCCGCAGCAGTGCTTCAAGCAGCGAGGCGTGGGGGCGAGCTACTGCGCCGACACGTGCACCATGAACATCGACTGCCAGGGCAAATCCCACGCCTGGATCGCGGCCGGGGTCTCCCTGGTCTGTCAGCCCCAGAAGGGCTACTGCACCCGGCGCTGCATGGATCACCGTGACTGCGACATCGGCAAGTACACCGACATGAAGTGCGACCCGACGCTGCAGGTCTGCACCTCGTGCGTCGGGGGGTGCTGAGTAGCCTACAGACCCAGCACATCCCCCATGCTGTACAGACCCGGCGGACGCCCCGCGGCCCAGCGCAGCGCACGCACCGCGCCCCGGGCGAAGGTCTGGCGGCTGGAGGCCCGGTGCACCAGCTCGACGCGCTCGCCCTCTCCCAGAAACAGCACGGTGTGCTCGCCGACCACGTCCCCGCCCCGCACCGCGTGGATCCCGATCTGGTCGGCGGGGCGTGGGCCAACCTGTCCGCTGCGACCATGGCAGGCCCTCTGCCCCGGCGATCCCCCGGTCAGGGCTCGGGCCAGAGCCAGGGCCGTGCCGGATGGCGCGTCCACCTTGCGGCCATGGTGTGCCTCCACGATCTCCAGATCGTAGTCGGGGCCCAGCAGCCGCGCAGCCTCTGCCGCGAGCCGGAGCAGCACGTTGACGCCGACGCTCATGTTCGGCGCGAAGACCACCGGGACGCGTCGGGCCGCCTGCCGCAACGCCTCCTGCTGCCCGTCGTCGAGGCCGGTGGTGCCGACCACCAGCGGGATGCCTAGCTCGGCGCACCGGGGACAGATCGCGGCGGTGGCCGGGGGGAGGGTGAAGTCGATCACCGCCGTGGCTGACTCCAGCAGCCGTCCCGGATCGTCCGTGACCGTCACGCCCAGCGGCGCAAGGCCGGCCACCAGCCCGACGTCCTGCCCCACAGCCGGGGATCCAGGCGCCTCGGAGGCGGCGGCAAGCTCCATCTCCTGCGCGGCAGCCACGGCCTGCACCAGCGCCCGCCCCATTCGACCAGCGCATCCCGGGATCGCCACCTTGATCATGGCAGCAGGCCCTGCCGCTGCATCTCACCCTGCAGGCGCTCGAGCTTCTCGCCAGCCAGCGGCACCAGCGGAAGGCGCAGCTCGTTGGCGCCGTAGCCCATCAGCGCCGCGGCTGCCTTGACCGGGATCGGATTGCTCTCCACGAACAGCAGGTCGATCAATGGCAGCAGGTGGTACAGCAGCACGCGGGCCTCCTCCAGGCGGCCCTCCCGGGCGTTGTGGATCATCTTCACCGTCCGGGCAGGAGCGACGTTGGAGACGACCGAGATCACTCCCCGCCCCCCGATGGCGGTGAGCGCCAAGGCCGTGGCATCGTCGCCCGACAGCACGACGAAGTCCGCGGGGCAGGCGGCGATCACCTGTTGCCCGCGTACGATCGACCCGGTGGCCTCCTTGATGCCGATGACGCCGGGAAAGGCAGCCACCTGCGCCACGGTCTGCGGCTGCATGTCACAGCCAGTGCGGGCCGGCACGTTGTACAGCAGCACCGGGAGGTCGGTGGCCTCGCTCACGGCGCGGAAGTGCGCCACGAGCCCGGCCGCGCTGGGCTTGTTGTAGTATGGAGTCACGTGCAGCAGCGCATCGGCCCCCGCCTCTTTGGCCAGCTTGCTGTTCTCGATCGCCCCGCTGGTGGAGTTGGCGCCAGCGCCGGCGATGACCGGCACCCTGCCCGCGACCCGTTCCACGGTGATGCCGATCACCTGCGCCCGCTCCGCGGGGCTCAGGGTTGATGCCTCGCCCGTCGTTCCGCAGGGGACGAGGCCGTCGATCCCCTCCGCGATCTGGAACTCCACGAGCTCTTTCAGGCCAGCCACGTCGATCCCGCCGCCCCGCATCGGGGTTGCCAGCGCCGTGATCACTCCACTGTACATCAGGGCCTCCGTACGCAGTCTCGCGCAGTGTACGCCAAGCTAGCACCCTTTTGCTCCGCTGTGAAAGGGACCGCTCAGCCCCCCCTCAGCCCCCCGCGTGATCGACTGATCTGGTTCCGGGGAGTTGATTCCATCTGCGTAGCCAGAGGTGGGATCGACCAGCAGCCAACGGCCAACGGTCTGCGGTATGGCCCCCGTGACTCGACGGCCCGGCTGCCGAGTGTCACCCATGTCGCTGGACTGTCACCCATGTCGTTGGACCGCCACAACGGGGGGTGTTACCCATGTCGGAAAACCTGTAACCAATGCCATCGGAGGTGTCACCCGTGTCCCGGTACGGTCTGTCACCCGTCCCTGGTCTGATCTGTCCAGACTTCGCTGGAACGGATGCCGTCATGTCCTGCCATTTCCCGGCATGGGTCTCAGGTCTCACCCCACTTATGGCAGTTAATCTTGCCACAAGTGCCGACAGACCCGAGGTCTGTCAGGGCTTATGGCCGTTTTCGCCGCTTCAGCCTGCCACAAACCGGCATGGGTCTCAGGTCCCACCCCACTTGTGGCAGTTAACTGGCCTTTCCTGATCGAGCGGTCGGGTTTCCCGACGGAATCAGTGGTCTCGGTGGGGCGAGCGGGCGGAGCACACAATTCCGGCTGGCCGCGGCGGCGGCCCACCGTAGTCCCATCAACAAGCGGGACAACCTCGACGACGGCATTGCCAGGGCCTCCGCAACAACGGCTGGTTGGAGAACCTTGCACGGCCCCATCCCGGTCCTCTCAACTGACCCAGGGGCGCGATCATGCCGCTCAGCCCTTGAGGCTGAGCGGGAGGCAGTGGGCGATGGAGACAAACCCCCCGTCGGCGCCCAGCAGCCCGACCGCGGCGCCCACCAGAGAGGCTCCACGAGGCGGCTCGACCTGGATCTGACCCGAGGCGTCGGGCAAAGGGATGTCCTTCGGCGCCGCGTCGCTTGCGATGGGGAAGGCCACCATACGGAGCACGAGCCGCCCCCCATGTCCCACGAGAGCGGCACGGGCCTGGCCCTCGCCGCTCACCCGCCAGATGCACAGCAGCGCATCGCCGTCCTGCCGCAGGCCAACGCTGTCGGCGGACGACGGGTCCGCGAGCGCTCCGGCCCTCCGACGCTGCACCTCGGCGAGGCCCTCCCGCAGGCGTGGGTCACCGGCATCGGCGAGCAACAGCTGGCGATAGATCTGCTCGGCCTGCTCCAGCTTCCCCTGCTCCATGTAGAGCCTCGCCACGGTCCCCGTGGCGATGGGGGGATCATTCGCGCGAGCCAATGGGCTGCCTCCAGAGGCGAGGTTTCTTCAACGCCGCCTGCGCCTCACTCCTTGGTCCGCCTGCGCCACAGCCGACGGGCTGCTTCCCCTGCCCGACCCGGCACGAACTCGAGGAGAGACCCGGCCACCAGCGAAACGAGGCCAGTGCGGCGCAACACCCAGGTCCGCGGGTCCTTCCACCAGGGTTGTTCTGGCACCGCCAGCGCCGTCGCGAGGGACCTGTCATCCCTTCAAGTCGCCTCCGCCGCCGTGGTGCGACGCAGCTGTTCCAGCTGCTGCTGTTTCTGTTCGAGCTGTCCCTGGAGCTGGACGATTCGCTCCTTGCGCTCGTCGAGCTGGGACTCCAGCTTGTGCACCTGGTCCTCGCAGTGAGCCTGCTCCGCTCCCACACGCTCCAGCACGCGATCCCTCTCCTCCCGCTGCTCCCGCGCCCGCTCCAGCTTGTTCTCGAGGGACGCGACGCCGCCCCTGCAGCGTGACAGATCCTGCCTGAGGCACTCGATCTGCTCCTCGGAACCACTCAGCTGCTGCTGCAACCGTTCGATCAGGCGGTCTCGATCCGGCGACTCGGACCGATCTGCAGCGGGTGCCTCGGCCTGCAACTGCGCGAGCCGTCCCTCGCGCTCACGCAGCTGCTCCTGACAGGCCCGGGAATCCCGTTCCAGCTCGCGTGTCTGTTGCCGCAATTCCCGCAGCTCGGCGCGGTGCTCGGTGTCCTCGGAGCGCAGGCGGTCGAGCGCCTGATCTCTCGTCCGCAGCCCCTGGCTCAGCTCGTCCAGCTCCGACAGCCGACGCTCGAGATCATCCTGCAGCTTCTGCCGCGCGCGCACCTCGCGATCCAGATCCTGCTGCAGCCCGCTCGAGCCCGCGGAGTCCGGCGTCGCCTCGACGCGGCGCAGCTGCTGTTCCTGGCATCGCCTGAGCTCGCCCTGCACCCGGGCGAGATCCCGTCCCAGGCGGGTGTTCTCCTCCTTGAGCTGGCGAAGGACCTTCTGGTCCAGCTCCCGACCTGACCCACACTGCGCCAGCCGCTTTTCGAGCTCGCGCTGTTCGTACTGCAGCTCCTGGATCAGGGCGTCCATCTCCGCCACCTGCGCGTGTTGACGCTCCATCTCGGCCTGATGCATCGCCGCCCCCTCGAGCAGCGCCTCGATCTGCCGTTCCTGCACCTGCACCCGCTCCATGATATCCCAGCCTGCCTCCTCCTCCTCGCCCTCCTCCACTGGCATGTCAGGGCCGACGTATCCCGTCTGCTCCTCCTCCTCGTCCTCCTCCTCCCACTCCGACCACGCCGCCTCCTCCGGAAGGCCTGCCCCGACCCCTCGCAGCTCCTCGTGACAGCGGGTCAGCTCGATCCGAGCCTGCTCCAGCTCGTCCCGCACCTGCTCCAACTCGCGCTTGGTCTCCCTGTTGCGCCCCGCATGCAACCGCAGCTGCTCCAGCTCCTCGGACGCCCCGTCGATGTCCCTCACGCTCCGCTGCAGCTCCCCCATCTCCCGGCGCGTCCGCTTCAGCTCCGTCTCGGCCTGCTCGGAATCGCGCAGCTGCGACTCCACCCGGGCCAGCTCCCCCTCCGTCTGTTGCAGCCGCTGGCGCAGCTGCTCCAGCTCCGCTCCCTGCTCGCGCAGCTGTCGCACCTCCTCGAACAGATCGGCATCGACCGACGCGAGCGCCTGCTGCAGCGCCTGATCCTTGTGTGACAGCGCTGCCCTGCTCTGCTCCACCTCCACCAGCATGGTGTGACACCGATCCTCGAGCTGACCCACGCGCTCTCGCGCCTGTCTCAGCTCGTTGCGCAACGCCGCCACCTCGGGCTCCGGCGTCGGCGGGACCGCCGAGGACTTGCCCAGCGCCGTCTTGAGCTCCTCGCGCAGCTCCTCGGCCCACTTGCTCAGCGTCGCGGCCTCGGACTCGGAGCGCTTCAGCCGCACCTCCATCTGCACGTTCTTGGACTCGGAGTTGGTGGCCCGACGAGCGTTCTCCGTCACGCGCGACTCGGAGCGCATGAGCTCCTTCTCCAGCTCGGCCTTCTCCTGCAGCTGCTGCTCCGAATGCCGCTCGAGCTCCTTGAGGCGCTGCTCTGCCCTCGTCGCCCGCTTCTCCGCCTTGCGGGCGCGCTCCTCGACCGCCGAGCCCTGCTGCTCCGCGGCGATGGCTCGGGCCTCGGTCTGCTCCAGCCGCTGCCTGATCTCCTCGATCTCCTTGTCGCCGACGCGCTGCGGTCGCAGATTCTTCGTCAGCTGGTCTTCCGTCGACACGCCCTCGGCCGCCTCGCCGCCCTGCTGAGACTTGCGCAGCTTGCCGACGAGCTCATCGATATGCCACTGGTCCGCCTGTCTGAGCCCTTGCAGCTCGGCCATGCGGTGGTGGAGCGTCGACAGCTCGCCAGCGCCCTGCTCGATACGGGTCATCAGCGAGTCGCAGCGCCGCTCCGCTCCCTCGGCACGCCGGCGCAGCTCCTCGACCGCTGTGCGGCAATCGGTAAGCTGCCGCTCGGTGGCATCGGCGCGCACACGCTCCACCTCGGCACGCCCCCGCTCCTCGATGCAGCGCCCGGAGAGCCCCTCGGTGTTGGTCCGTGCCTGCTCCAGCCGCTGCTCCAGCGCCGCGACCCGGGTCATCTCGCGGTCGAGCAGCTGGGTCATCAGGGCCACCTGCCCCACACCACCCTCGGTCTCGGCCCATGTCTCCACCGTGCCCAGCACACGCTCGGAGAGCCCGCCTCGCGGCCCCAGCGCGTCGACGCCGCCCGGCACCTGAACCACGCTGTAGCCGGGGGAGACCAGGGACTGGCGGCTGCACAGCGCGAGGTAGCTCACCGGCTCCTCGTCCTCGGAGATCAGCGTGCAGTCCAGCTGAGGATCCAGCTCTCCCTCTGGCTCGAAGTCGGCCATCGTCACGCCACGAAACGGAATGGCGCCCAGGATACGGATGTGCTCGAAGCTCTGACTGAGGTACTCCTCGAGGTCGGCGTAGCCCATGCCGGAGCCGCCAGACCCGCCGCGGTCGGCGCTGCGAACCACAAACAACACCAGCCCGTCCTGCGCCAGAACACGACGTATCTCGGGTAGCAGTCCGCCGCGGGTGAACCAGCGCTCGAGCTCCGGCACCAGCACCACGTCGAAGGAGTGGCTCTTCACCTGGAGCCGGTCTGGCTCCCCCACCATGCAGTCGACGTTGGACCACGCGCACGACTGGCGGCACCGGCCAACCCGCTGGACCTGGGTGTCGATGACCAGGACCCGACGGCCGAACTCCGCCAGAAAGTCAGCCCCGCTGCCGTTTCCGGATCCGATTTCGAGGACATCGCGATCCCGGAGTAGCTCCTGGATGTACTGATAATGGACGAGGCGCTCTTCCCACTGCTGCTGGTTCATGCCGGTGCTCCACTCGGCCACGGACGCGAAGTGTCCTCACGGACCGTGACCACCCGTTCCCCGGGTGGCCCGATGGGGTGAGAGACAAGGGCTCTCATGTATAATCCACCGTCCGAGTCGTTGTAAACCCGCGAGTTGCAGCCACGTCGCTGAGGGCCGTAGCCTAGGAGCGACGGGAGGTAAACCGTTCGCCGCTGCTAGGTCGGCAGCTCCAGCTCGATCCGCGTCCCCCGGCCGGGCGCGCTGTGGATCTCCACGGTGCCACCCGCCTTCGCCGCGCGCTCGCTCATGTTGCGCAGCCCGTAGTGTCCAGCGACTCCACGCTCCGCCTCGAACCCCTTGCCGTCATCCGACACCGCCAGCGCAACCCGCCTCTCCGCGAACACCAGTCGCACGGCCGCCTTGCCGGCCGCCGAGTGGCGCGCCACGTTCGCCAGGGCTTCCTGCAGGATACGGAAGACCACCAGCTGGCGCTCGGGATCCAGGTCGCGCTCCATGCCCTCCACCTCGCAGGCCGTCTCGATGTGGTGGCGCGACCCGAACGCACGGAGGTAGTCGGTGACCGAGGGCACAAGCTGGAACTCGTGCCGCATGATCGACACGGCGCGCCGCAGCTCCTCCATCCCCTCGGAGGCGGACTCCCGCAGCTCCTCCAGCTCCGCGCGGACGGTCTCGCCCTCCACCTGACCCAGAAGGAACTCGGCCTGCAGCATCACACCGGAGAGCGCGGCCCCGACGCTGTCGTGGATCTCCCGCGCGATCCGGGTCCGCTCGCTGTCCAGCGCCGCCTCGCGCCGCTGTCGCTGCAGCCTGACAACCTCCTGGAACGCCCCACGCTCTCGTCCCTCGAGATAGACCACCACATAGACCACCGTGATGTTGAGCGCCGTGTACCACAACAGGAGCAGAAGGTCGCCAGGCAGGCTCTGGGTCCCCAGAATCTGATCGATCTTGGCCATGAGCGGCAGGGTCAGCAGGGGTGGGATGATCGCCAGCGGCGAGGGGTAGAGCAACGCGAACAGCATGGTGAATACCAGCTGGGTCGTCATCAGGGGGCTCTTCACCCCTCCGGTCGCCGCCACCAGGTAGAGGTTGACCAGCAGGTCGAGGCACAAGGAGGCGAAGATCACAGCCCGGGCGTAGCGCCGGCCGACCCACAGGTAGCTTGCCACCTGGTAGCCCAGAACCAGGAGGTACCAGTATGCACCCTCGGGCAGCCGGATCCCGAGGGACAGACGCCACGCCGGGACCACCAGCACGCCCAGGCCGATCGCCATCAGCGCCAGGCGGGCGTAGAACAGCACGCGGGCCCGGGTGGCGAAGCGCTCCTGGACATGATGGAAGACGGTCTGGTCGAGGATGGGGGGCACGGCCGCTAGGGCAGGACCCGCCAGGTGGAGGCTCCGATGCGACCCAGCGCGGTCCGCTCCTCGTCGCCAAGCCCGCGGATCACGACGGCGACCCCGGGCCCCGGAGGATCGGCCCTGGCGTCGACGCGGACCACGCGACCGCAACCTCGGACCGGGCGGACCCGTCCCGGCACAGTGAGCTCCAGGTCCAGCCACTCACCGATCGGGAACAGCAGGTCGGTGTGCAGGAACACACCGTCCCCGTTCACGTTGGTCGATTCGAGGACGAATGAGTCGTCCATGGAGTCTGGCGTGGCGTAGATCCTGACCGGAGCCCGGCAGCTTTCCCGTCGACGGCCCCGGCGTTCCATTGGTCGCTGAATCCCGGTCCTCGCGCCCCTGCGGGGCGCTCCGGGATGAAGCAGCGGGATTCCCAATAATCGGCTCATTGGTCCCATCCTACCGGGTCCTGTGCGGAGGGCAAAAAATCCACTCCACGATCGCCGTATCGGCTGCTAAGGTCCCCCGACATGAGCGACGGCATCCGGCGAATTCACCTGCATGTCACTGGTGTGGTGCAGGGGGTCTTCTTTCGGGCTCACACCCGGGACGAGGCCCGCCGCCTTGGGCTCAGCGGCTGGGTCCGCAACCGTCAGGACGGGTCTGTGGAGGCGGTGGCAGAGGGCCCCGAGGACGCGCTGCGTCAACTCGCCTCCTGGTGCCACCGCGGCTCTTCTGGCGCGGTGGTCGAGAGCGTTCGCCAGGAGTGGGAGGAGCCCACGGGCGAGCTGGTGGGGTTCTCCATCCGCTACTGACGCTACTGACGCTACTGACGCTACTGACGGTTGGCCTTGACAGCCCCTGTTGAGATCGCTAGACTGCCGCCCGAACTCGCCACCTGTTGCACCCGGTAGACACGTCCAAGTAAATCCAGGCAGAACGCTCGCTAGACCACAGTTCCACACAACACGGCTTGTAGGAGTACAACCCACCTTCTGGTGCATTCAGCACTGGGACCATGCAATCCCCGAGAGGGGCGCAGTCGAGGAGAACGATGAACCTTAACGAGCTCAAGCGGATGAACATCAAGGACCTGACTCACAAGGCCCATGAGTTCAACATCGAGGGTGCATCCAACATGCGCAGGCAGGAGCTGATCTTCGCCATCCTTCAGGCGCAGGCCGAGCAGAAGGGCGAGATCTATGGGGAGGGCGTGCTGGAGACCCTTCCCGACGGGTTCGGCTTCCTTCGTGCTCCGGACTACAACTACCTGCCCGGACCGGATGACATCTACGTCTCCCCCTCGCAGATCCGCCGCTTTGGGCTGCGCACCGGCGACACGGTCAGCGGCCAGATCCGTCCGCCCAAGGACTCGGAGCGCTACTTCGCCCTGCTCAAGGTGGAGACGATCAACAGCGACGACCCGAGCGTGGTGCGGGAAAAGATCCTGTTCGACAACCTGACGCCGCTCTATCCCAACGAGAAGCTCCGTCTCGAGTTCGAGCACAAGAACTTCTCGACGCGGATCATCGATCTGCTGTGCCCAATCGGCAAGGGACAGCGTTGCCTGATCGTCTCGCCGCCCCGCGCCGGCAAGACGGTTCTGCTGCAGAACATCGCCAACGCCATCACCGCCAACCAACCCGAGGTGATCCTCATCGTGCTGCTGATCGACGAGCGGCCCGAGGAGGTGACCGACATGCAGCGCTCGGTGCAGGGCGAGGTGATCAGCTCGACCTTTGACGAGCCGGCCTCGCGCCACGTGCAGGTCGCCGAGATGGTGATCGAGAAGGCCAAGCGCCTGGTCGAGCACAAGAGGGACGTGGTGATCCTGCTCGACTCGATCACCCGCCTGGCCCGCGCCTACAACACGGTCGTGCCGCCCTCGGGCAAGATCCTCAGCGGCGGCGTCGACTCCAACGCCCTGCACAAGCCCAAGCGCTTCTTCGGCGCCGCCCGCAACATCGAGGAGGGGGGCAGCCTGACCATCATCGGCACCGCGCTGGTGGACACCGGCTCCCGCATGGACGAGGTGATCTTCGAGGAGTTCAAGGGCACCGGCAACAGCGAGATCCACCTCGACCGCAAACTGATGGAGAAGCGCATCTTCCCCTGCCTCGACATCAACAAGTCGTCGACGCGCAAGGAGGAGCTGCTGCTGCAGCAGTCCGTGCTCCACCGGGTCTGGATCCTGCGCCAGTTGCTCTACCCGCTCAACGTCATCGACTCGATGGAGTTCTTGCTGGACAAGCTGGGCAAGACCACGGACAACCAGGAGTTCCTCGACTCCATGAGCAGCTAGCATGCCGCGGCCTGCGACCGGTTGGGCTCCGGCAACGCCCCTGGCGCTCGCCCTCGCCCAACACGAGCCACTGGCACTGGCCGCCTGACCCCCTGCCTTGTCCCCCTGCCTTGTCCCCCCCCGCCAAGTGCGGCAAGCTAGAGCTCATGAGCCGCAATAAACTTGTCCTGCCTGTGCTTGTCGGCTGCCTGGTGCTGACCGCCTGCCTGTCCCTGCTCTCGCTGCCCCGCTGCGCCGACGAGAGCCACTTCCAGCATGACTCCGCCGTCCCCGACGCCCCGCCCGTCAAGTACGACGGGTTTGCCAACGGGGACATCTACGTCAACCCCTGCGCACCCGACCCCGCCCCTGCCGTGACAGGCACAGTCCTCGCCCCCAACGGCGTCGACCCGGTGGCCGGGGCGTCGGTCCATGTGGCGCTGGGGCTGCTGGCGCTGCCCAAGACGGTCCAGTGCGAGAGCTGCTCCGCCAAGGGCAAGTTCAGCTCCAACACTTACTCCAGGGCCGACGGCTCCTTCCGGCTGGACGGGGTGCCCAACGGGACGCCCTTCTGGCTCGGCATCCAGAAGGGGCACTTCCGCCGCTACCTCAACCTCACCGTGCCCAAGTGCGGCACCCTCGACCTGACCGCGCAGCAGACGACCCTGCCGGGCAAGAACAAGCAGTTCGGCGAGTACGACTCGATCCCGAGCGTCGCGGTGGTCTCCGGGGCGTGGGACAAGCTGGAGAAGGTGCTGGACAAGCTGGGCCTGCCCCCGTCGGAGATCACGATCTACAACGGCAAGGACTACGGCACCGGCCCCGAGAGCGTGCAGTACCTGCTGGGCAACGCCGGGCTGATGAAGTCGTTCCACATCATCCTGATCAACTGCGGCACCAAGTTCGAGTCGCTGATCACGTCGGCCGATCCGATCTACCGCAACGCCGTGCGGGAGTACGTGCGGGCCGGCGGGCGCCTGTTCGTCACCGACTTCTCCTACGACTACGTCGAGCAGGTGTTCCCACAGTTCATCGACTTCGAGAACTCCGACTCCACGCCACCCAGCCAGCCGGAGGAGGCCAACGTCGCAGAGGTGGGCACGGCCGACCTCAAGGTGCAGGCCGAGATCAAGGACCCCAGCCTCAAGGCCTGGCTCGGCCTGCCCCAGATCAAGGCGCTGCTGCCCGACGGCAGGGTGCAGATCGAGGGCTTCATGACCGGGTGGGCGCTGCAGAAGAAGGTCGACGACAGTCTGGGGGTCAAGGTCTGGACCACCGGCAGGGTCAAGGCCCCGACGGTCGACGAGGTCCGGCCGCTGACCACCAGCTTCGACTTCCTGGATCAGGACAAGAAGGGGTGCGGCAGGGTCATCTTCTCCTCGTACCACACCTGGGGCAGCGGCACCGCGCTGCTCCCACAGGAGCGGATCCTCGAGTACCTGCTGCTGGAGATCGGCACCTGTGTCGATATCGAGTAGCGACAACTCAGCGATTATCGGGACCTTGACGCCGGCATCCGGGCGCGCTATAGACCCGGCCAGGTCAGGATGGGCATTTCCGGTCCTTGTGCCCCTGCGGGGTGCTGCGGGGTGAAGTGGCGGAAATGGTACGAGCCCCGGAGCCGTGGCACGGAGTCGAGCGATGAAGAAAGCTATCCACCCGAACTACAAACCGGCCACCATCGAGTGCGCGTGCGGCCACTCGATCGAGACCTACTCCACGCGGGGGTCCTACAAGGTCGACATCTGCTCCGCCTGCCACCCGTTCTACACCGGCAAGCAGAAGCTGATCGACTCGGCCGGCCGCATCGAGCGCTTCAACCGCAAGTACGGCCGCACCACTGCGAAGTAGCTCCCTCCACCTTCGTTCCTCTGTCCGAATCCCCGATCGGGACCCACGTCGTGTCGTAGTCCGGTGGGGCGGGTGGGCGGAGCAGACAAACAGTGCTATGGACCAGTGATGTCGGCAGAAAAAAGCGCGGCCTGCAATGTGGGGGGGCAAGCGGTCATCGAGGGTGTGATGATGCGTTCGCCCCGTTCCTTCGCCGTGGTCTGCCGCCGGCCCGGCGGCGAGATCGTGATGCGCGAGGAGCGGTGGCACTCGATCTGGGACCGGATGAAGCTGCTGCGCTGGCCCTTCTTCCGCGGCGGGGTGGTGCTGCTCGAGGCGCTGGTCAACGGCATGAGCGCCCTCTCCTTCTCGGCCAGACAGCAGGAGGAGCACCAGGTCGCCCCGGCGGCCCTGGCGACCGACACCGGCGACGAGCGGAGCGCCACCGCGCCCGACAGCGCGGACAGCGCGGACAGCGCGGACAGCGCGGACAGCGCGGACAGCGGCGGCAAGGCGACATCGGCTGCCAGCTTCACCGGCGTCATCGTGCTCTCGATCGCGATGGCGATGGGCCTGTTCGTCGCCCTGCCCCACCTGCTCACCTGGCTCATCGGGCTCAAGACCGACAGCTTCGCCTTCCACCTGGTGGACGGCGGCATCAAGGTGACGATCCTGGTGGCCTACATCGGCGGCATCGGGCTGATGAAGGAGATACGACGCGTCTACATGTACCACGGCGCCGAGCACAAATCGATCTACGCCTACGAGAAGGACCTGGAGCTCAACGTGGAGAACTCCCGGGTCCAGAGCCGCTTCCACCCGCGCTGCGGCACATCCTTTCTGGTGATGGTCATCCTGGTCAGCGTGTTCCTGTTCGCCGTGCTGCTGCGTCACCCGCTGTCCTCCAGCACGCTGGTCGACCACCTGCTCAAGATCCTGATCAAGATACCGCTGATGTTCCCCGTGGCCGGGCTGAGCTACGAGGGGATCAAGCTCTCCGGCAAGTACCGCGACAACTCTGTGGTGGGAGTGCTGGTGACCCCCGGGCTGTGGCTGCAGCGGCTGACCACGCGGGAGCCGACCGACGACCAGCTGGAGGTCGCGATCCTGGCGCTGCGCAAGACGCTGTGGCGCGAGCAGGTGGCCGAGGACGTCGCGCAGCACGGCGGCGTCCAGGTCTACGCCTCCTACAGCGAGGCGCTGCTCGGAGCGTTCGGGAAGACTCGAGAGGAAGCTGGTCGGTCGCAGATCCTGTGCACCGAGCTTCCCCGAACGCTCCGAGGGTGAAGTGGACCACAAGCGGTCCACTTCACCAACGTTTGATCGCCCTACGGCCCTGCGGGCCTACGGGCTGGGGCGAGGGTCGCTACCGCGTCCCTCGGCATGATCAGCGTTCGGCAGAAATGCCGAACGCTGATGGCCGTCGAAAGCTGAGGCCCATGTTCGACAAGCTGCTACAGGTGGAGGCACGCTACGAGGAGCTCGACGGCCAGCTCTGCAAGCCCGAGGTGATCGCGAACCGGGAGCAGTACCAGAAGCTGTCCAAGGAGCGGGCCGACATCTCCGATCTGGTGGAGACCTACCGGCGCTACCGTGCGACGCAGCAGCGCATCGCGGACAACAAGGAGCTGCTCTCCGACCCCGAGCTCAAGGACCTGGCTCGCGAGGAGCTGGAGCAGGACCGCGAGACCGCGGCCCGGTTCGAGGAGCAGCTCAAGATCCTGCTGCTGCCGACCGACCCCAACGACGACAAGGACATCCTGCTCGAGATCCGCGCAGGCACCGGCGGCGAGGAGGCGGCGCTGTTCGCCGCCGACCTGTACCGCATGTACACCCGCTACGCCGAGCGCAACCGCTGGAAGACCGAGGTGCTCAGCCTGCACTACGCGGACGCCGGCGGCATCAAGGAGGTCATCGCCAGCATCAGCGGCGACAAGGTCTACTGCCAGCTCAAGTACGAGAGCGGCGTCCACCGGGTGCAGCGCGTGCCGGTGACCGAGTCGCAGGGCCGGATCCACACCTCGACCGCCACCGTGGCCGTCCTGCCCGCGGCGGAGGAGGTGGACATCAAGATCCAGGACAAGGAGCTCAAGATCGACGTGATGCGCGCGGGCGGCCCCGGCGGCCAGAGCGTCAACACCACCGACAGCGCGGTGCGCATCACCCACCTGCCGACGAACATGGTGGTGATCTGCCAGGACGAGAAGTCCCAGCACAAGAACAAGTCCAAGGCGCTCAGGATCCTGCGCTCGAGGCTGCTGGAGCAGGAGCAGGCCAAACAGGACGCCGAGCGCCGCGAGGACCGCCGCTCCCAGGTGGGGACCGGCGAGCGCTCGGAGAAGATCCGCACCTACAACTTCCCCCAGGACCGGCTGACCGACCACCGCATCGGCCTGACCCGCCACAACCTGCAGCTCGTGCTCGACGGCGACATCCAGGACCAGATCGACACGTTGCGCACCCATTTCCAGGCCGAGGCGCTCCAGCGGGCCCAGGGCGCGGACTGAGAGCGTGAGCCGGCGCTCGGTCAGTCGCCGGCGGGACGGCTGGCGGGGCCGGCGCGCGAGGCGGGGGTATTCACCGCGCGTGACAGCGCGATCGCCTCGGCGATCCAGTCGAGGAAGTCGGGCACCGACTTGGGGTCGGTCATCCGGCGGCCGTTGATCAGAAAAGTCGGTGTGCCGTCGAGCTGGAGGCGGTCGGCCTCCGCGACATCGGCCGCCACGCGCCCGCGCACCGCCTCGGAGTCGAGATCCCGCTTGAAGCGCTCGACGTCGAGCCCAAGCTCGCGGGCGTGATCCGCGAAGTCGCCGCGGTCCAGATCCTTCTGGTTGCCATACAGCCGGTCGTGCATCTGCCAGAACTTGCCCTGCAGCTGCGCCGCCACGGCGGCCTGGGCCGCGAGCTGTGCCCTGGGGTGGATCCGGGTCAGCGGCCAGTGCTTGAAGCAGACGCGCAGGCGGTCGCCGGCCTCGTGCTCCACCGCCTCCGTCAGCTTCGCGCCGAGGCCGCAGAACGGGCACTGAAAGTCAGAGAAAACCACCATCGTCACCGGCGCCGACGCCGAGCCGCGGCAGGGGGCGCCGGAGATGTCGATCCGCTCCGGCTCGCGGGGCCCGAAACGCTCCACGAGACGGGCGGAGATCGCCTCCTCCGTCTCCCCGCGCACCACCGCACGTACGATGGCGCGCACGGCAAAGGCGGCCCGGATGCAACCGCCTGACTTGCGCTCCGCGCACTCGGCCAGCGTGCCCCGCGTGTCGGGGCAGGGGCACTTCTGGCCGCTGGCGAGGCGCACCAGCCGGCGCCGCCCCTCATCCGCCTCGAGCTGCGATGGCGCCACCTCGGCCACCGCCAGCAGGCGCGCCGCCTCGGCCTTCTCGGTGCCGGACAGCGGGGTGGCGGGTGGAGGGGAGTGGGGGCAGCCCAGGAGCGTCAGGGCGAGGGGGACGAGCACGCGGCGCATGCAGAAGGCGTAGAGGCGACGGGGCGGATTGTCAACCGCCGCGCGTAGGGTGGCGCTTTGCGGGCCCATACGATTCGTGTCCCCCCGAAATGCGACACCTCACCCGCCCCGGTGGCGCATTGCGAGCCCATACGATTCGTGTTCCCCCGAAATGCGACACCTCACCCGCCCCGGGTGGCGCATTGCGGGCCCATACGATTCGTGTTCCCCCGAAATGCGACATCTCACCCGTGCGAGGGGTCGTCGACGAAGGGGCCGGCCGGCTCCTCTCCGCGCTTGAGCCGCCGGAGCCCGAGCTGCAGCCGGATGGCGTCGACGAGCGCTGCGTGGGCGGGGTGGGCTCTCAGGCGAGCGATGGAGTGGCGATGCACTCCAAGCAGCCGCGCCACCTGCGTCGATGGCAGCCGGGCGCCGATGACCTCGATGATCGCGCGCCGAGCGGCCCTCACCGCCCTTGACCGACCCCGAAGGTGCAGCAGGCCGGCGGCGGACAGGGCGGCCGGGACGATCAGCTCGAGCGGGCCATCCATCGGCTCGAGCTCTTCCAGCCCGAAGCATTCCAGCAGTAGGGCCCGGTCGACGCGGGGAAGCAGGCGCCGCACGTGGGTTGCCATGAAGCGGCCGACCACGCGCAGCCCGAGCAGATCGGGCAGGGCACTCGCCTCGCACAGCGGGTCCCACGCCAGACGATGCCGTGCCCGCTGGCGCAGGATGTACCCGAAGGTGTTCTGCAGGTGATCCTGGTCCAGGATCGGCTTGGCGTGGACGCGCGCAAAGCCCACGGGCAGGTTCAGCCGCTTGGTGATCGAGCCCTCGATCCGCCGGGCGACCTCGTTGCTGGTCGCCTCGTCCTCGGCCAGCGCGGTGTGCAGGTGCGTGTCGGGCAGGTTGAAGCTCAGCATGCTGTGGTCGTGGGCCGCCTCGAGCACCGCACAGGCCACCATTCGCCGCGCCTCGGGAGTCGGCGCGATCACCCGGCCGTCGGCCAGACGGCTCATCATGTGGTATCCGATTGGTTTCATGGGAGGGTTATCGGGGTTTCGGCCGCCAGAGTTGCGTCGGTTGACAAGGCCTGACGCGCGGTGTTAACCATCCAGCCAGGAATTCCGCCGCTTCATCCCGGAGCGCCCCCCAGGGGCGCGAGGACCGGAATTCCCTAAGCACATGTAGCCAAAAACGTCAGAAAGGAGACCATCGTGAAGATACTGGTCACCGCCAAGCGCGTTCCTGATCCGGAACAGAAGGTCAAGCTGAAGGGAGGGGCCGTCGATCTCACCGGGATGAACTTCGTCGTCAATCCCTTTGACGAGTACGCCGTGGAGACGGCGCTGCGTCTCACCGAGAACGCCGCGACCAACAAGCGCGACGGCGAGGTGGTCGTGCTCTCGATCGGTCCCAAGGAGGCGAGCCAGCAGATCCGCTCCTGCCTCGCGATGGGCGCCGACCGGGGCATCCACATCACCGGCAACGACGACGACCTCGACTCCGAGCAGATCGCGCGGATGATCGCCGCGATCTACGACAAGGAGAAGCCCGACATGGTGCTGATGGGCAAGCAGACCGTCGACGGTGACAACAACCAGGCGGCGCAGCTGGCCGCCGGCTACCTCGGGCTGCCCCAGGCCTGCTTCGCGGCCAACGTGGAGCTGGCGGCGGACAAGAAGTCGGTCACCGTGGGTCGCGAGATCGACGGCGGCGTCGAGGTCAAGATGGTGCCGCTGCCGGCCGTCGTCACGGTGGACCTGCGCATCGTGCTGCCCAAGGCGGTCAAGAACCACGTGACCCCGGACGGTCACGAGTACGCCGAGGGACCGCGCTACGCCTCGCTCAAGGGCATCATGCAGGCCAAGAAGAAGAAGATCGACAGCCTCGATCCGGCCGGCATGGGCCTCACCCTGGCGCCGAGGGTCAAGCTCGTTGCGCTCGAGGCGCCGCCGGAGCGGCTGGCCGGTGTGAAGGTCGAGAGCGTCGACGAGCTGGTCGACAAGCTGCAGAACGAGGCCAAGGTCCTGTAGACCGGGGCCGAGGAGATCAGAGGAGAATACGAATGGGTAACGTACTCATCGTTTGCGAGCAGAAGGACGGCAAGCTGCGCTCGCCGACCCTCAACGCGATAACTTTCGGCAAGAAGATGACCGAGGCCGCGGGCGGCGACCTGCTGGCGCTGGTCGTCGGCAGCGGAATCGGCGACGCAGCGAAGGAGGCCGGCAAATACGGGGTGGCCAAGGTCATCTCCGTCGACGACGGCGGCCTGGCCAAGTACATGGCCGAGACCTACGCACCGGTGGTCGCCAGCGTGGCCAGGGCTCAGGGCGCCGACGTCGTCGGCGCGACCGCGACCGCCTTCGGCAAGGACCTGATGCCGCGGGTGGCCGCGCTGCTCGAGGCCGGCATGGCCTCGGACATCGCCGCCGTGGCGGGCCCCAAGACCTTCAAGCGGCCGATGGTCGCCGGCAACGTCGTCGGCGTGGTCGAGATCACGACGCCCATCGCCGTGGTCACCGCGCGGCAGACCGAGTTCGACGCGGCCCTGCCCGTGGGCCAGGCCCCGGTGGAGAGCGCGGCGGCGGGCGCCATCGACGCGCTGGGCGCCGAGGTGGTCAGGCTCGAGGAGGTGACCAGCACCCGGCCCGATCTGTCGGAGGCCAAGGTGGTGGTCTCGGGCGGGCGTGGCATGAAGACCGTCGAGAACTTCAAGCACCTGGAGACCCTGACCGACCTGCTGGGCGGCGCCCTCGGCGCGACGCGGGCCGCCTGCGACGCCGGCATGGTGGGCAACGATCTGCAGGTGGGCCAGACCGGCAAGGTGGTGGCGCCGGACCTGTACATCGCGGTCGGCATCAGCGGCGCGATCCAGCACCTGGCCGGCATGAAGAGCTCCAAGGTCATCGTGGCCATCAACAAGGACGAGGAGGCGCCGATCTTCCAGGTGGCCGACTACGGCCTGGTGGCCAAGTGGGAGGACACACTCGCCTCCCTGATCGACAAGGTCAAGGCGATCAAGGCCGGCTGAAGAGCTCGGGAGGGGGGGCGGCGGGCGTCGAGGCGTTGAGAACCTACGTCTGTACCAGCTGCCATGGCAGCATCACGGTGGGGCACCCGTCCCGCGTGTTCAGGCGGCAGGCCCGGGCGCTGGCGAGGGTCACGGCCTCCTGGGCGCAGCGGGTGCTCCGCCGGGGTAGTCGCCTGAAGAAGTACCTGGCGGCCATCGAGGACCGGTACTACCTGGAGCCGGGGCGTTTCCGATCTCTGCCCTCGGCCTGTCCCCACTGCGGCCACAGGGGGGCCGAGGATCTGCCGTGGTGGCAGCCGGGGGTCGCGTTTCCTGGGTGAGTGTCCCCGTCGGAAATCGGAAGGTTTTGAAAACGCACTGGTCTTGTGTCATAAGATCAGGAGCGTCTGGTCCTGGACGGGGAGCGTCTGGTCCTGGACGGGGGTGGAATGTACCAGCAGCGAATCGAGCTGTATCGGCAGTTGGAGAGGGCCCGCGGGTCCAGGGTCCTTGTGTACATCACGGGTGACCGCAAAGACCTCGAAACAAACATCGGGTCCGACGCTGCTCAGCCCATCGTCCACCATCTTGACCGTCTGGGGAAGGTCAAGCTCCTCTCACTCGTGCTATATACCCGCGGCGGCCACACCCATTCTGCACGTAGCATCGTCAAGCTCCTGCGGCAGTTCTGCCACGAGCTCGAGGTCATCGTTCCATCCAAGGCGCACTCCGCTGGCACTCTGATGTGCCTGGCTGCCAACCGGATCATCATGACCAAGCAGGCCACGCTTGGCCCCATCGACCCCAGGGTGAACCTCCCCATCAACCCTCCCGTCCCAGGCGCACCACCGCAGGTGCGGTTTGCGGTCAGCGTCGAGGACGTGAACGGCTACATCGAGTTCGCCAAGAGCGTCCTCGAAGATCCAGCCCACGTGCGGGAGGCGTTCCAGGGCTTGTGCAAGGAGGTTCACCCCCTGGTTCTTGGCTGTGCCTACCGGGCACGCAACCAGATCCGGATGGTCGCGAAGAAGCTCATGGCGCACCAAGCTCTCGATGCGGACAAGGTGGAACGTATCTTGGGCTTCCTCTGCAGCGAGTCGGGTAGCCACGACTACACCATCGACCGCGACGAAGCTCGTGACGAGCTCGGCCTGGCCATTGAGCAGCCCAACGACGACGAGTACAGGACCATCGGGGAGCTGTTCGACGACATCGTCTCCGAGCTAAGGCTCAACGAACCGTACAACCCTGTCACCGTGCTTGGTACGGGTGCAAGTGCTGCCTATCTGCACACTCGTGCGCTGGTCGAGAGCCCGGAAGGCGGATCCCACAAGTTCGACAGCGAGGGCGAGCTCCGCAAGGTATCGGGCGCACCTCCAGGGCAGGTCGCCATCGAAGACCGCCGCAGTTTCGAGGGATGGAGGCTGAGAAATGGGACGTGACGAAACCAGGTACGTCTACCTCGACGACTCCACCGGGACTTGCTCCACGCCGTCGTCGGAGACCGCCGACCCGGACGCCCTTGCCTCGCGGATGAGGAGCTACCTGCTGGTCTGCAGCACTCCCGCTGGGCCAGGACTCGCCGATCAGATGGCCCGCGACCAAGCTTTCCTCGAGCAGGTGGAGGCCGGCTGGGCCGATCTCGAGCAGGGGCGGGTTTCCTCCATGGACGCCGTCAAGAGACGACTCGGTGACCTTTGAGCTGGTCCTGTCCCGCGGGGCCGAGGAATTTCTGGCGTCGATAGCCCCGTTCGAGAGAGAGCAGCTCTTCCGGGGCCTGACCCTGCTCGCGCTCGACCCCTTCCCCGACGGCCGGACCAAGATCGCGCTCCCGTTCCCTCATCGACCAGGCACGCTGGGGACGTCCTTCGGCCAGTTCTGGATCGCCTACACGCTCCAGGGACACGAACGCCTGGTCGTCCTCACCATCTACTGGAGCCTGGATTCAGGCCGCAACCCAGGAGCGAGCCTGCTGTGACCCAAGCAGCCAGCTCCCCTGGCGCGTTGTCTGACAGTCGGAGTCCTTCCGGCAAGCGTGCGTGAGCTGACCTGACCGCGGGCGGTATCCCTCCTGGGCCAACCTCTCCGTTGGGCAAGGGAACCTTTGGGTTGCCGTCGAGAACGGCGGCGCTTGTGCTTCCACTTCACCAATGCGTCGGCGCTGGGCTCGTACAGGAACTGGTTCTTGTCGCTGTACCTGTGTCCGCGCAGCAACCCTGACTGTCGCCACGCCACGACGGTCCAGGTAGTGACGCCCAACGCCTTCGCCATCTCTTGGACAGTGAACAGCCCCTTGTCCTTCCCGGGTGAATATCGCCGCCGCCGGCTCGGCGCATCACCAGATCGTCTGGATCGGATACGGCCTGAACGCGGGATTCCGGGTGACGAGCGTTGCGTTCTCGGTCAGCGCGTGTGCAACCAGCAGGCGGTCGAACGGGTCGCGGTGATGAAACGGAAGCGATGACAGCTTGGCGGCGGCGGCAAAGTCGAGATTGATCGCGATGAATCCGGCGCGGTCGACCGCGTCCTGCAGGTCCTGTGGTGCTTCCAGCTTGCCGAGCGAGACCTTGATCGCGATCTCGATCGCCGAGGCTGCGCTGACGAGAACCTGGTTTTCGAGGTCAACGATGACCTCGCGGGCTGTGGCGGAGAGGGACTCGCTGTCCTCCAGCGCCCAGATCAGGGCGTGGGTGTCGAGCAGCAATCTCACCGGCGATCACCTTCCCACGCGGCCAGCTCGTCGGCAGTCAGCGGGGCGTCGAAATCCGCTGCCATCTTCACCATGCCCTTCCATTGCCCAAGCTGACGTTGCCGGGGCGGCGGCAAGGCAACGAGTCGGGCCACCGGCTTCCCCGCACGCGCCAACAAGATGTCCTCGCCGCGCTCGGCCTCTTCGACGAGCTTGGAGAGGTTCGTCTTGGCCTCGTGCATGTTGACGATCTTGCTCATACTCAGAGCCTAGCTAAGTTAGCTAGATTGTCAATGCGGAGAGCCTGGGGCTCAAGGCCGAGGCCGAGAGGAAGGGGGCAGATCTCTCGCGGCGGCCAAGATTCCTTGTCTTTTTTGGACGTGAATCGGGCTCTGTTCCATGGTAGCTTGCCTGAACGTCCAGGCACCCGCCTGGCAACCTAGCGAGGGGAGATAACATGCGGGCTATTCTTGTACTTGCTTGTCTAGGGTTTCTGTTCGCAGCCGGATGCAGTGACGACAACGGCGTGCCCGACGTCACGCTCGAGATGGGCGTGGACGGGCCGCTGCCGGACTTTCCGCCGCCCACCGAGATGGGGCCCGACATGGGGGATATCATCGTCTCGCAGGACGGGCTCAGCTGTCAGCTCAACGTCGAGAGCATCAACAACCGCCCGATCAACCAGTGGCAGGTGATCTCCACGCTCAACGACCAGGACAAGGCGGTCAAGGGGATCCAGGTCGACGTCGTGGTGAGCGTCATCGGCGCTCCTGACGGCACCACCATCACGCTCAAGGTGGACGGTCTGACGCCCGATCCGTCGGCTGTTGCGGCAGGCGGCAAGGCCACGTTCAAGAAGGTCACCGTCAGCCAGTCCTTCCCCATCGTCCGCTTCACGCCTGTCGGCCCCCCGACGTGCAACTCCAACACGGCGGCGTTCACGGTGGTCAAGGACCCGAAGTGCGCGTTCAACAAGCCGGCCAACGGGATCACGCTCACGGCGAACAACGACGAGGTCGCGGGCAACGGGCAGTTCGACTACACCGTCGTGGTCCAGACGGTCGATCCCCAGGGCGGCTCGGTCGAGCTCTCGATCGAGGGCGGCGCGGCTGGCAGCGTGACGCCCAACGCGTTCGGCACCGCGAGCTTCGGCCAGAAGGTGCTGCCCAAGACCGCCAACAGCTCGGTCAAGCTCGACGCCCTGGTCAAGATCCCGACGCCCGACGGCGATGTCACCGGCACCTGCCAGTCCGTCGTCATCCTCGACATCGACGCGCCCTCGTGCGTGCTCAAGGACTTCGTCCCCGCGCCGATCACGATCAGCATCGGCAAGGGTCTGGGGCCCAACCAGGACGCCGACCCGGGCACGGTCGGGTTCCAGACCAACCTGACGGTCGACACCGAGACGGGCGTCGATGATGTCCGGCTCACCATCACCTACGGGGGTGGCAGCACGGTGACCTACCAGGCCAGCTCGGTGACCGGCAACACGGCCTCCTTCAACGTCATCGACGTCAAGGAGGGGCTCAACACCAACTTCCAGGCCACGTGCAAGAACACCTCCACCGGCAACTCGAGCAACAGCAACAAGCTGCAGGTCACCGTCGATGTCACTGCGCCGCCGGCGGTTCCGGCCAAGTCTGTGGCGGTCCCGGGCGGTCTCGAGTGCTGGGTATCGCACAACCGCAAGGGCGAGATCACCTGCACCTTCGCCTCGGTCGATGACGGGGCGAACGGCAGCGGCGTGGAGAAGTACCTGGTGCGGTATCGCAAGAACAGCTTGATCGACGCGACGAACTTTGATAGCGCGGACACCTTGATGGTCCAGCCGGACCCCCCGGCCGTCCCGGCGGGGTCGGTTCAGACGGTGGTCAGCAAGCTGACCATGGGGGACACGTTCGACTTCGCCGTCAAGGGGATCGACCTGCTGGGGAATGTGAGTGCGATCTCGGAGGATGTTCCGGCGGCGAAGGTTGATTTTGATGTGCAGCAGATTGTCGGGGCCAACCCAGGCGATGCGTTCGGGTACCCAGTTACCGTCGGAGACTTCAACTGTGACGGGTACACCGATGTTGCTGTGGGGCTCAACAACGCGAATGGCACGAAGGGCGAGGTGCAGATCTTCTTCAGCAACGGTGCGACTCCACTAGGGCCCCTTCCTGCGTCGTACTCGAAGAAGATCTCGGGCACCATTACATCGGGCTATCTCGGCATCAAGCTCGCCGCCCTGAACTTCGACAACGATCCCAACAACTGCACTGACCTTGCTGTTCGGGCCGGGGGCCAGGATGGCAAGCGCGGCCGGGTGTACGTCTACCTCGGCCGATCGGTCTGGGCCGACCGCGAGGACGAGACCGTGGGCAAGGGCGCGGAGATCATGTTTGCGTTGCCATCCACCGCAGGAGCCACCGAGCGCCTCGGCTACTCCATTGGCGCGGCAGACATCACCGGCGACGGCATCGACGATCTTGCGATGACTCACTGGATCGAGGATGGGACCAAGTGGGCGACCCTGCTGGTGGCGTACGGCAAGACCAACATTCCGCTGATGGGCGCAGGGGTGAGCCCACAGGTTCGTGAGTTGCCGACCACAGTCGACCTCCAGGTGACCGGAGGCAGTCGGGCTGACAGGTTTGGGTGGAGTCTTGAGCGTGGAGGCCTGCTCAACACGGACACGAATGAGGAGCTAGTCTTCGGTGCTCCTGATACCCTTGTTGGCGGCCAGAAGCAGGGCATGGCATACGTGCTCCTCGGTCAGGCGGCCGCCGCCACGTCTCCCGAGGTCGTGTCGCTCTCGACGAGCACGCGGGTTCTGACAGTCCAGGGGAGCACAGGCAACGTTGCCTTCGGCAGCCCGGTCGCAGGAATCGGCGACACGAATGGCGATGGCGTCGCCGAGTTTGCGGTCAGCGACATCTATGCACCCGTTGGGACATACTCGGGAGCGGGAGCGGTGTATGTCTTCGACCTGTCCGGCTCCGCCCCAACATCTGCCGCCGACGCCAAGGCGGTGATCTCCAATGACCTTGATGCCAGTGCTACTTCCAACGCTTTTGGCCGCAGCCTTGCTAATGGCGCAACCGTGGATCCGACAAAAGGTGCGGATGTCAACGCTGATGGTCTCGGCGATCTCCTGGTTGGGATGTGGAAAACCGGTAGCCAGCTTTTTGGCTCGGCGTATCTATTCCACGGTGTGTCTGGCGCCCACGTCGACTCTGCCGTCTCCAAGGCAGACTACGTGTTCACTCCCGGTACAGGGGGCACCTTGTCCTTTTCGCTTCCCGTGCTCTTGACGGGCGACATCAATGGGGACGGGTACTCGGACATCGTGATTTCCGAGGCCAACTACTCGTCGAACGCAGGGCGAATCTTGATCCAGTACTGACGGGTGAAGCCACAGCTCAACACAACGAGCGGAACTGGGTGAAAAGAATGGCAAACAGACTTGATGGCATCGGAAAGAAGGATATGAACCAGCCCGGGTCTACCCGCGCAGCAACAAGCAAGAAGGCTTGGCGCGTACCAGTGGTGACTGAGCTCCGTGTTCGCGCGACGCTTGCGGGCGTGGGTGGCAACACCGAAGGCCCAGAGACGATGGGGTCTTGAGACGGTCCAGCTGCCTCACCGCCGCATGATCTCCTGGTCGCTGCTGTCTTTCCTAGGCCACAGACTACTGGAAACAAACCAGGAAAGAACCGATCGAGCAGCATCTCAGTAGCTGCCGAAGCTGGGCCTGTTGTGCGCGTTCTGTGTGGTTGATCTCAGCCAAAGCCCGGCTCATCCCCTCAAGGTCCAGACAGCGTCGGACCCGATCGTCTCTCATGAACCGCAGCAGGGCTTCCTCCAGTCTGGCAACCTCGCCTTTCACCCGGTCCACCGCATCGGCAGCCTGTGCGCCTCGTGACGCATTCTCGCGGATCATCTCCGGCAAGGCATCCTGCATCACGCGCCGAATCAGCAGCCGTTCTTTCCCACCGTCGGAGTATGAGCGTTCCGGCAGACCGAGACAGAGCTCGACCAACCTTCTGTCTGCCGTGGGATCCCGCAACTCCAACCGGTGAGATGCCGCTCTCGCGGCTCGCAGGTCGCCGAACTCGGCTGTTGTCGGAGACATGATGCGATACTTGGCTCTTCGCGCTGTCGAGGAGCCATCGTACTGAGCAAGATCAGCATGTAGCCTGTCAGCGATCCGCACCTCTCTCGCGAAGCCTCGGTGGATGAACGAGGCTCGCAGCAGCGAGGGGACCGTGTGCGCGCGCCAGTAGGCCCGTCGCACCGAGCTTGGCGCAGCGGGAGCCACGAGCTGCGAGAGGATCATCCTGGCCAGCGGCCGGTGCTGCTTCAATCGGAGGTGGAGGAGGTCCCGAGCGACAGCCAGCCACCGGCCGGCAACCGCCGCCTCGGCCAACACACCTGTCCCCTTCCAGGAGATCGTCACGTTGCCCATGCTGCCGTCCAGCAGCGCCTTGACCCCTGCTGCCTCTGCCTCCTCGAAGATGGCGTTGACCCAGTACCGGTTCATCACACCGCGAGTCGGCCTGTCGTGAACTCGAAAGTCGCTCTCCAGGTCGGACAGCGGCGTCCTGCCCTTCGCATCAACGTACGTGACGTCGATGTTCGGGTAGCGCTGCCGGAGCGCCTCGACAAACGGGCTCTCATCGGCGATGCGTCCCTTCGGAACCAGCGTGCGGAGACCCTTCAATGGGACGGAGCAATAGGCCAACAGCCTGCTTTCGCTCCTCTTGAGGCTCGTGGCGGCAAGAGCCGCCACCGAGCTGGAGTCCAGGCCGCCACTCAACATGATACCGACGGGCCCAGTGCTTCGCAGGCGGGCACCCACACACCTCGCGAAGAGGTCTCGACAGGCTTCCACGCAATCGTCCGTCGACGAGAACCGAAGCTCCGGTGCCTCGTCCGGATGCCAGTGGCGCCTGGTCGTCATCCTGGTTGCCGACACCGTTAGCTGGTGCGCGGGTGGCAGTCGGCGGATGTCCTGGTAGAACGTCTCCTCGCCCACGGCCTGGATGTCGACCAGAAAGGCCGCCACGCGGTTGTCGCTCAGCCCGCGAGACACATCGGGTCTTGCCAGGATCCCTTTGATTGCCGAGGCGAAGCAGAACACCTTGGGCGAGCAGAAGTAGAACAGCGGCTTCGTGCCCATGTGGTCCCGACAGCAGAAAAGCTCCTGCTCCCGCCGCTTCCACACGACGAAGGTGAAGTCCCCGACCAGCCAGCGCGCACAGTGCTCGCCCCACTTCTCGTAGGCGCGGAGCACGAGCACGCTGTCTGGCATTGCCGATCGGACAGAATGTTCGACACCCAGCGCGTCGAAGAGCTCGTCGCGGTTGTCGATCCGCGCATCCGCCGTCAGGACCAGGTTGCCACTCGAGTTCTGCAGTGGAAGCTGCTCGTGTACCGATTCTGGCGTCGTGTGGAGCATGAGGTGCCCCAGCCCCACCGGCCCCTCGACCCAGATCTCCGAGCCGTCGGGCCCCCAGTAGGCCATCGGCTCCATCAGGGCCGCAACCTCTTCCCGTCGGACCGGCTTGCCGTCGAGACTGAAGATGCCGCAGATGGCGCTCACGCAGGCTCTCCCCTAGCCAAAGCTCGCGACCACGTGATACCGCTCGGCCTCGGCCCCCCCCGTGAGCACAATGCCATCGGCCTCGAGCCACGCGTGCGCCTCCAGGGCACTGCCCCTATCCCTGGCCACTCCCAGACGCAGCCGACTCCGCTTGCCGCGAATGTCAAGCATGGCCTTGGCCGCCAGGGCCCGCGCGAGACAGGTCGGGTTCCACGGCAGGTGGCGCGCAGTGGTGCGAATGGCCGCAGACATGCGGCGAACCATTTCATGGTCAGTCGAGTTGGACGCAACTTCGTCGTTGGGCCCGACCGGACCGACTGCGCTGGAAGGCACGTCCTGGGCACCGAGCGTCAATGCGATCCACCGGAAAGGAATCAGTCGTAGTGCCAGCTGTGCCGCGCCCAGCCACGACGCCGCTTCAAGCAGGAGCAGTTGGCGGTTCGCCGGAAGACGAGCATACCTCCCGATCAATCGTACGATCTTGGGGCACTTGTCTCTCGCCGTCCGAATGCTCAACACACGTCACCACGCTGCCAGCAAATGCAGTTCGTAGGATCAGAAAACTATCTCGCCTCTTTCCGTGAGGTAGTCAAAGCGGCGCATCACCGCCCCGTGCGCCTCAACCACGCGGGCCACCTGCACCTCGTTCATGACTTCGCGCCACGACCCGATCTTCCCCTTGCGGAAGAACAACTGTGCGGCAGGGCTCTTCTCCCTGAACCCGTGCTCCTCCTCCTGTCGCTGCAGCTCCACGAACGAGCTCAGCTCAAGGGCGCGCGCGATACGGTGGGAGTCCTCTCGCAGCCCGGCGAAGCTGACCGCTGCGGCGAATGTCTCGAGCGGCTGCAGGTGCATGTCCTCGTACCGCATGACGTGAACCCGCAGCCCTGGCGCGTCGACCCACGACAGAACGTGCTCGCTCCAGGTTAGCAGTCTCTGGCGCAGCTGGTTGTGAAGCCGGCGCGGCTTCTGACAGAAGGCATACTCGGGGTCGTCCATGTTTCCGATAGCAGTATCGATATCCGAACCCAGATGATGCGCCAAAGAGATCGCGATATCGAGTGGATTGCGGATGATGCATATGCTGCAAAGCACTCCAGGGCCGGCGAAGAGCGGCCGCCCGTCCTGCAAACGTGTGAAGGCGTCGTGGATCTTGACAAAGAGCGTCTCCCCGGACTGGCGTGCGAGCTCCTCGTAAACCTCCGGGCGCAGCCTCTCCGCCTCCTCGTGGGTCAAGTCCGAGCTCTCTATCCCCACCGCGTCGTCGAACAGCTCGCGAGCGCTGGCGATCAGCGAGGACCGCAGGTCGTTGATGTCGGCAGGCGGCCGGCCCTCCCCGCGCAGGTTCGCGAGAAAGACGCGGAACCACGTATTGCCGGATTTGGGGTACGAAGCCAGCCAGACAATGCCGCTCATCGGAGAATGTCCTGCTCTGCCAAGTCGGCCAGATCCTCGAGGAGGAAAGGCCTGGTCGGTCGCCTGAGGCGCATGACCACAGTCCGCGCGGCAACGGCTGCGCACTGCTCGAAGTTCGGAGCGCGGCCTGCGCCGCTGCCCAGGAAATGCAGGCGATATGTGTTCCCGACCAGTGCAGTCAGCTTCTCCGTGCCCCTGATCTCGGTCAACTCGAGGGAGCCGTTGTTCTTCGATTCGAGCACGTAGATGCGGCCGAGCGGAGTACGCTCGCGGCAGTATTGCTCCTGCAGCGGGATGCCGTACTTCTCGAGGTTAGCGCGCACTTGGCGTAGAGCGCTCTTGTCCTCACCGAGTTTCTCGACAGCGTCGGCCCACACCTTGAGTTGCGGGTAGCCGGGCACGAGGAGCACTCTGCTGGCTTCGACCGAGATCGCCGCCACATCATCGGCCATCACTCGATAGCCGCGCCGCGCGAGCGCCGCAGCAAGCGTCGACTTCCCAACACCGGACGGACCGAGGAACGCCACAGCCGAACCATTCACCTCGATCGCGCTCGCATGGAAGGGCAGCAGCCCTCGCTGGTGCAGAAGCGCTCCGAAGGCCGACCCGAACAGAAACACGCGCACGTCGTCGTCCGTTGAGTCGAGCTCCCGGTCGATGGTGATTTCCCGCCCCCCAACGACGAGAAGCTTCGCAACCCCGTCGACCTTCAGCCAGAACCGATCGCGAGTCGCCTGAAACCGCACGCCACGCGCGACCGGATCGACCAGACCGTCAGGCACAGCGCCGTGCCGGATGTGTACATCCGGCTGGCCGTCGCTCGGAACAAGCTCGGGACAGGCAAACGGTGCGGAAATGGTCAGCCCGAACGCCTCGTACTTGTGCACGTCCGTCGAGCTGGGTTGCGGTGGCAACGTCATGCCGACCTGGTCATGTCGAGGAGAATGTGGCACCTGCCTTCCCTCTCTGCCAGCGACAACAGAAACACGGCGGCTCCCACGTGAACCGCCAGGGAAGCAGCCGCGCCACCGCCTTCGTACCCACGAGCAGCACAGCTGCCTCAGCCACGAGGCTCAGCTCGCTGCGGGGAAGCCCCCTGCCACGCCGCAGACTACGAAACAACCTCGACCAGCTCATGCTCGACCATTTGCTCGAGGAACCCGAGCACGTCCTCGAGACACTGCTCGGCGCTGACGTCGAACTCCTCGAGCAGACGGGTGCAGAGATCGCCGACCGAGACCGGCTGCTCCGCGAGCTCCCAGATCCGGCTGCCCACGGAGTCGAGGCCGAAGTACTTGCCCTGGTCCAGGTCCAGCATCACGACCTCGTCGTCGACCACGCGATACGGCAGATCCGGATGCCGGCGGACCACTGAATCTGCGTCAACCTTGGCCATCTACTCACCCACGACCCTGGCCCGCGCCGGGTGGACCCCCGACGCGGCCAGATCCGCGCGCACCAGCTCCACCGCCTCGTCGATCAGGACCGAGTCACGGGGGCGCGTGAGCCGCAGGGCCTCCGCGCGCTCCGCGACCCGCGCGCACAGATCAAAGTGCGGGATCTTGGCCTCCCTGGTGGCGAGAAACGGATAGCGAAACGTGTACTGCGTCAGCGCCGCGATCTTGTCCAGACCGGTCACGCGACAGAGCCCGAGCTGCGCGCCGTCACCCGGCTCGAGGAGATAGATCCGTTGCAGAGGCAGCGGCTCCTGGCAGTACGCCCCGCGCACGGGCTTTCCAAACTTCTCAATCTCGGGACGGAGACGGCGCAACTGCCCGGGATCCTCGCCCAGGTGCCCGCAGACATCGGCCCAGAGCTTGACCTCGGGGTAGCCAGGCAGGGCGTGCACCCCATCCGCGACCGGGAGCACCGCCACGATGTCGTCGGCCAGGATGCGATGCCCCAGCCGGGCGAAGGCGGTGGCCATGGTGGACTTGCCTGCCCCCGAGTTGCCGAGGAACGCCACGGCGCCGGTATCGGTCTCGATGGCCGAGGCATGCAGCGGCAGCGCGCCTCGCTGGTGCAGCAGCCCGGCGCAGACCTGACCGAGGAAGTAGAGCCGGACATCCTGGTCGAGCGCCCCGTCGGCCGGGTCGACCACCACATCGGACCCCTCGCTGATCAGGAACCGCCCCACTTCCTTCACATCGAGCAGGATCCGGGTCGGCGAGACCTGGTACCACGGCCCGGCGAGGACCCGATCCTCGAGCTGCTCGGGCACAGACCCGTATCGGACCACCACATCCGCCGGGCTGTCATGCGGCTCCAGCTCCGGCAGCTCCATCTCGGATGCCAGGGCGATGCCAAAGGCCTTGTAGTGGTACACGGTCACGCTCATCAGGACGCCGGAAGTTCGTTGATACCAGAAACCAGGGGGTTCATCCACCATCGTCGCAAAACGCCTCGGAAGCTCCCACAGGCGGGTCGGAGTCGGAAGCTCCCACAGGCGGCAGGCCGTGCTGGCGGCTCGTCGTGCGGCTCCCGGTGTCTTCCGATCATCCGAAGTAGGTGCGGAGGTGCGCCCCCGCTGGCTCAGCCCAGCCCCTTCTCGAACGCCGCCATGGACCGAGCCTTGATCGCCAGCTCGTGCAACTCGTCAAGCCGCGCGAGGTCGTCAATGGCCTTGATCGTCTTCTTCACCTGTTCAGGGACCTTCTTGAACCGCAGCTCGAGCGCCCGCACCACGGCATGGCGCGCCTGCTCCCTCTTCCCCTTCTTCATCCCCCTCTTCTCCCACACCGTCAGGTACTCCATGGCTCCCTCCTTCTCGTGCGCCCGCTGTTTCGCCACCTTCCCCTCGTGCTCCTTCTGCAGCTCATCGGGCAACGCCATGAGCCAGTCGATGAACTTGTACAGCTCCAGTATATCATCCCGCTTCCACCTCCGCTCCAGCAGCCCGCGCGACAGCGCCAGCTTCCAGCGCGCCCGCTCCTCGGGCCTGCCCCGCGTCGCCTGGGTCTTCAGGTGCGCCATCACCACCGTCGCAAACGGATTGGCACTGCGCTCGAGCTCCTGCCAGCGCGCCTCCAGGTCCTTCAGCTTGGCCACCGGAAACCACAGCTTCACCCGGCAGCCGCACAGCTCGTGCGTATAGCCGTCCGGCCGCCACGTCGGGCTTGGATCGGCCAGCACGGCCAGGCTCACCACCGACTGCTCGTGCCGATCAAACAGCCGGTAGTGGTAGACGAACATGCGCCGCTCGAACCCCGCCTGCCGCTGTACCTGCACCTCCGCGTGGACCAGGATGCGAACCGGCTCGCCGGACAGACGCCACACACGCGCCAGCTTGTCCACGCCACGTCGGTGGCCCCGGGGCCGCAGCTTCTGTAGCTCCCTGTCCAGAAACTCCGGCCTGTGGCTCCAGTCGATCTCGGCATGGACCTCGGGGAAAAGCAGCTCCAGGAACGACTCGAAGAACCGTTCGAGCGCGCGCTTCCACGGGCCATCGTAATCGTCACTGGGCCGCCGCTGCCTGCGCCCGCCGGCACTGCTCGCCTTCTTGCTCCCGCACCTCTTCATCGGCCTGCTCCCGCTGTCGCCCCAGCAGAAAGCAACCCTCGCGCCAGCTTCGGCCCCTCACATTCCAGCGCCTTGCAGAGCTCGATCGAGGCCGCGTCCGGCTGGCCGGTCCGGGGCCGGACGGCATCCGGATCCGACGACTTCACGCCCTCGCGTCCGTGTGATAGACGCGAGATCCGATGATGGACGAAGCCAGGCTGATCGAGAAGCTCAAGCTGATCGAGGCGCTCTTCGCCGGCGCGACCACGCCCGGCGAGCGGGTGGCCGCCGATGCCGCGCGGCACCGCATCCTCGAGCGGCTGAAGACCTTCGAGGTCGCCGACCCGCCCGTGGAGTACAAGTTCACCCTCGGCGACCTCTGGGCGCGCCGGGTCTTCGTCGCCCTGCTCCGAAGGTATGACCTGACGCCCTACCGCTACCGGGGCCAGCGCTACACCACGGTGATGGTCAAGGTGTCCAAGCGGTTCGTCGACGAGACGCTGTGGCCCCAGTACCAGCAGATCAGCGAGACGCTGCGCACCTACCTCTCCGAGGTCACCGACCGCGTGGTCTCGCAGGTGCTCAGCGAGGACCTGTCCGAGGCGGTGGAGGTGTCGGAGCAGCAGGCTCTGCCCGTCGCGGTCACAGCTCCCGCCGGCGAGCCGGCCTCCACCGGCGGCAGCGGTGACGGGGCTCGCAGCGGCGACCGGCAGCGCAACAGGCGCAGGCGAAAGAAGAAGAGGCGGCGGTAGGCGGGGACAAGAAGGAAGCGAAGCAGCTAACCAAAGCCTATGCAGGCGGCTCGTCGTGCGGCTCCGGGTCCGGCGCGGGGAAGAACACCTTGTTGTCCCGGGCATGGGCGATGATCTGCTCGGTCCACTCACCACTGCGGGTCTGCAGCTCCTCGCGCAAGCCCTCCCAGTTCAGGTCCGAGAGGCTCCCGTTCACGGAATCCGTGGCCCACATCAAGCTCTCGAGGCCCGCGTGGAAGCCGTACTCCTGCAGCCCCGAGATGCGTGCGAACACCACATCCCACAGCGCCTCGACCCGAAGATCCTCGAACGACTCACCGTTCGCGCCGACCAGCGCGCGCTCCTCGAACTGCGGCTCGACGGCGATCTCCTGCACCAGCGCGAGCACGAGCCGGTAGGAGCTGCTCCACGTGCCGCAGCGATCCATGTAGCGACGAACGAGACCGGCGTGCGTGAGAGACCGCCGCCCGTCCAGGCCTCCGGAGAACGCCTGCACGAACACCCAGCCGGGGCTGGTCTTGTAGTACTGGGCCAGGCTGTGGACCACAGGGTCGAACCCGCCATGCTCCCACACGGCCCGCTCGCTGTACGCCACCCGCTCGATGGGCCGGTTCCCGTCCATGTCAACCAGACCAGAGAACCCGGCGAACTCTGCCGCGTGCTCTCGGATGCCCTCGTCGACGACAAAACGCGGCAGGTCCTTCCTGTGAAGATACTTGCAAGTCGTCGCATCCGGCCGACGAATGATCGAATCATGCTTCAGACAGTAGCCGGTCCCTTGCCCGATGGTGAGGCTCTGGCTCGAGTTGTGGACGCAGTTTCGGCAGCTGAATAGCTCGCGCATCTCACACCCTCGCGAAGAACGGCCGCACACGCTCCGCCGCCCAGTTGATGATCTCCTTGCGCGCCACCCCAGAGATGTCGAATCGCCACACGACGAGGCCCTCCTTGCGCCGCCTCGCGTAGCGTAGCGCGACTATCGCCCGCGCGCGGTCGGCCCTGGTCTCCTCCGTCGCAACCTGTCGCAGCGCATCGAGCAAGGCCGCGTGCTCCACCAGGCCATGGCCTCCCTCTGCCAGCTGATCACACAGCAGCTTGTAGAGGGTCGGCCCGAAACCGCGAATGGCGTCCGCCGCCAACGACACGCTCGTGTACCTGGTTCGCTTGCCCCTCGCGCGGACAATGTGCTCTGCGTACGTGCAGTCCTTTGTCAGGTCGGGCGGGCTGATCCCCTTGGATTGGTCTCTTCGGAAGTAGTCCACGCGGCCCTCGTCGTACCCGATATCTCCCGCCTTTCTAGCAGCGGATGGACAGGATGCCCAGGGCATTCATACCGCCCCCATACCGCCCGGCAAGGTCAACGGCTGTTCTCCACGAAGTTCGGGTAGTTGCGCTCGGCTCGACCCAACCGTCGGAGACCAAACCGCCAACGCCGACCGGCTGGGCCCGCGCTGGGCCGCCCTGGTGCTCGCCCTGCTCGATGCATACGGAGACCACGACGGCAGCGTGGGAGCCCTGTACGACGAAGGCCTCGCCGGCTACCCGCCCTGCGCCTACGTGGAGGCGGTGACGGGCGACCACTGGTTCGAAGAGCTGGGGTACCTGCTGCCGGCGCGGCGCCACTACCTGCGGGCCGCCGAGCTCGACCCGACCTGCCCCACTCACCAGTACCAGCTCGGGCTGCTGTACCACATGCTCGGGATCCCCGAGGTCTCCGTGGAGCACTTCCGCCGGGCGGTGGCCCTCGCCGGGCAGGACCACTCCGAGGTCGCCGCTCGCGCCCGGTTCAACTGGGCCGCCCACCTCGTCAACCGCGAGCACGCGCGCGAGCAGGCCGCAGGGCTCCTGCGCGAGGCGCTCCAGCTGATGCCAAACTACCCCGAGGCCAGGGACACCCTGGCCCGGCTCGAGGCGGCCCGACCGCGGGGAGGCCTGTTCGGTCGATGAAGCGACGGGGCTGCAGACGACCGGCAGGACGGGGCGGCTCGCTGCAGCTTTTGCTCGTCGGGCTTCCCACCGCCCAGGCTCAGCAGCGCTTCCGGCTGGCCCGTGCCGAGTGCTGGGCCAACACGCCCTGCGGCGCGCTCGACGAGCTGCCCCCGTGGGAAGCGGCCCAGGTCCCCGGCGGACAGCAGAGGGTCGAGGCCATCATCCCCCTGGCGATGGTCAACGGCGTCTCGCTGCGCCCGCTGTACCTGGCGCAGCTCGGGCCGGCGGCCGATCCCGACGCGTGCCGGCTGGTCCAGGCCCACGAGCGGTCGGGCGGCCTGCTCAACCTGTTCGGCGAACGGGCCACCGGGGCCGATGAGCTGCTGTGGCACCGCCTGCTGCAGGAGCGGCTGGACCGCGTCAGCCTCGTCAACGACAGGGCCAGACAGCGCGCGCTGCAAGACGCGGAGCAGATCTGGAACACGACCCCGAGCGAGCTGTTCAGCGGGCTCACCCCGGCGGAGGTCTGGGCCGGCGGCGGTCCGAAGGAGGCCCTGCTGCTCGAGAGGTTCGTCGAGGCCTGCCAGGGGCGCGAGGAGAGGCAGTACCCGACCCGGGCGGACCTGGTCCGCCAGGCGCTGATCTTCCTGCGTTACTGGCAGGTCGTTCCCCAGCAGGACCTCGGTGGTCCCCCGGAGGCCGTGATCCACGCCGAGCGCCGGCAGATCCTGAAGCACAGGAGAGCCTGGCTGTCGCATACGCGCCGTCGGTGCTGACGACACACAGGCTGTCTGTGCGGGTTGGAGAAGACGGCCCCGAGCAGGCTCCCCGAGCTTCCAGCTCTTCCTCGCGGCCTGCTGGCAGTCCGCCCTACGGCGTCAGCTGGTAGGTCCGCTCGATGTCAGCCGCGATGTCCGGCCCCTTCCAGTAGGGCTCGATCCAGCGCATGCGCTGGTCCTTCCACGTCCTGGCCGGCCGCCGCCAGTGCCCACGCACCATGAAGCGGTGGAGCAGCCTGCGCCCGCTGGGGACACGAGCAAGCTCCTGCATCTGCCGCACGCTCGAGATCTTGATCTTGCCCGGCAGGAAAGAAGACCTCCCAAGATGAAGCACCGGTCGGGCCCTGCCTCCTCCTCGGTCACGTAGACCGTGGCCACACGCAGCATGTGGCCGGCGAGCGGGCAGGCCGGATCGGCCGCCAGCACCCGCTCGGCCAAAGACAGCACGTGCCGGTCGGTGAAGACCAGGGCAAAGCAGGGAAAGGGCACGCGCAGCTCGTCGCCCACCACGTCCAGGTCGGTCTGCGCCAGCATGTAGACCAGCGCCTCGTCGACCCAGAAGGTCTTGCGCCGGTGCAGCTCGTGGCTCGCGGCAAACAACAGCTGACGAGCGAGGCCGTCTGCTGCGTCCCGCTGCTTCAGGAAACGTCTGACATCGAGATCAGCCTCGAGATCCCACCACCTTCACCCCTTCGCGACCGTGTGATAAACGCAGATCCGATGATGGACGAAGCCAGGCTGATCGAGAAGCTCAAGCTCATCGAGGCGCTCTTCGCCGGCGCGACCACGCCCGGCGAGCGGGTAGCCGCCGATGCCGCCCGGCAGCGCATCCTCGAGCGGCTGAAGACCTTCGAGGTCGCCGACCCGCCCGTGGAGCACAAGTTCACCCTCGGCGACCTCTGGGCACGCCGGGTCTTCGTCGCCCTGCTCCGAAGGTATGACCTGAAGCCCTACCGCTACCGGGGCCAGCGCTACACGACGGTGATGGTCAAGGTGTCCAAGCAGTTCGTCGACGAGACGCTGTGGCCCCAGTACCAGCAGATCAGCGAGACGCTGCGGACCTACCTCTCGGAGGTTACCGACCGCGTGGTCTCGCAGGTGCTCAGCGAGGATCTGTCCGAGGCGGTGGAGGTGTCGGAGCAGCAGGCTCTGCCGATCGCGGTCACTGCTCCCACCGGCGAGCTGGCTTCCACCGGCGGCAGCGGTGACGGGGATCGCAGCGGCGACCGGCAGCGCAACAGGCGCAAGCGAAAGAAGAAGAGGCGGCGCTAGCTCGCGGGGTTGTCGAGGATCTCGCCGCTCGGGCTGATCTTGATCGGGCGCTCGAACATCTGCGAGAGCTCGGCCAACCGATGCTCCGGGTCCATCGCCAGATACTTCACGAACGCCACGAGGGGCGTGCTCAGGTTTCGCTCCCGCCGGCTCAGCTTGGAGAAGTAGCCCAGGGAGTAGCCGAGCATGCGTGCAATCGCCGCCGGAGGACGGAACGCCTTCAGCCGCTCCATGGCCAGCATGAACTCGCGGTAGAGGGCCTGCTGGTGTGCCTTCTCCAGCGCGGCCTGCATCTCGTCGGCCACCTGCGGGCTGATGAACTGCTCGTCGCACTTCTCGCACGTGGGTACCGGCACTCCTGGAATCATGAGCGCCAGCCCCTTGTAGTGCTCGACCCTCGAGTTGGGCGCCACACGTACGGCCCCTCCGCAATTTGGACACGTCTTAGGCATCGTTCTCCTCCTCTGGCTCAGCCCTCTTGTCCTCCTCGTCACCCGTCCTTTCTTCGGCGGTGACGACTCCCCCCGCCGGTATCGTCTGGCGCCTGGTTCTCAGCGCGAACTCCGGAGGGTGGAACGAGCAGACCGTCGACTCTCCACCCTCGACCTCCTCGTCGATGTACAGCTTCACGTACCAGCCCCAGCTCCGATGGACGATTCCGTAGACGTCCATCTTGTTGGTGATCTGGTCGAGGCTGTGTGCATAGTCCTCCTCAGCAAGCGCCAAGACACCCTCGCGCGCCACCGCTGTGATCGCTCGCCGATCATCGATCCCCAGGGTCTCGGCAATCGGATCGAAGGCCTTCGTTCGCATCAGGTAGAAGCAGCCCGATTGAACGAGGGACTGCACACGGTGCAAATCCCACACAGGACCCTTGATCTGATTCCCCCCTGGCCCAGGCTTCATACTCATAGGATGATGGGACTAAGTCCCATTGTCAATAGGCCATACTCGCCCGGGTACGATCGACGGTGCTGGCCCTCAGTACCCCCCCCGGGACCCAGGGATGGAACGTCAGTGGTCTTGGCGGCTCCTCCTCGTCGGGATCCTTGACCTCGATCACCGGCTCCTCCGCCAGCTAATCGTCGGGGACGAAGACGATGCGCATGCCCCAGCCCCAGCCGGAAAAGGTGGTCCGTATCCGGATCGCGGGCGGGCGTCGACACATGGCAGAAGCGGGGCGGGCTCGTTGCTTCTGGGTGGGCGCGTCGAGCCGTTACTCAGCGTCCTCGACCAGAACCGTGAAGCCGCCAGCATTCTGCAGTAGCAGCTTCTTTCCCATACGGGTCAGTGTTCCGGTAACGCGGACCCGAGATGCCGAGGCATGGGCTTCCACGGCCTGCTGATACGTGTCCGGATCAAGGGTGATGTGTACCTTGGACGTCCCCGGCCGATCCTCGATCAGCGTGGCCAGCACGACAGTGCCTGGTTTCGAGGTGTCGTCCGCCACCTGTCTTTCGAGACGGGCGACGTAGCCTTCCAACTCATAACCGGGAACCGCCGAGGTCTCCCGTAGCACTCTCGCGGCCTCCTCGAGTGGGGAGAAAACGGTTTGACCCAAACGCACGCGATCTCGTGCGACGTTGGGTCTTGGTCGGCCCGGCGCCCACGAGAAACGCACCTCGAGAGTTCCTCGTCGCCCGGGTGGAGCGAGGTTCGCAAGTGCGGTCAAGAAATTGGAGCTGAACCCCGTTCGAGGTTCGTGGAGCAGCGCCTCGTCGTCGCCTGCCTCGAGCACATCCTCTGCCCGACACAGGGCGTTCGCCAGGAGCTCGGTGACCCTGCGGGCGAAGGGCTGAAGATCGATCTGGCCGACTGCCGGTGAAACGGGAATCAAGACCGACGTCACGTAGCTGCCCTGACGAGGAGGTAGCTCGCGGCATGATGCCAGCAACTCGATCGGGTCGTGCCTCGATAGCCGCGGGTAGTGCGGCAGAGGCTCCACCACCGAGTGCGCGGCCGAGAGCAGCAGCTGCCGTCGCGCCTGACGTATTCGCAACGCATCATCGATCGGGATGGTTCCGTCCGTGAACAGGACATCCGCGAACCGGAAGGTGAGGATGTCCGCGTTGGGTTGCGCCAGCGCCACCACGAGATCTCCGGGAGACGACTTGTCGACGAGGACAAGGATCTCAAGCGCCTCCCGCAGGCGTCTCGGATAATCTGCGAACCCGGAGCTGTTGGGGATATCGATCTCGACGGTTCCCTCGGTCGTCTCCCGCACAAAGCGCGTGGATCTGTCCGTCTGCGATTCGATCTCCTGCCAGCCACTGGCCCGCAAGAATCGCTTGAATGCCGCAGGTTCCAGTCGGGCGGCCTCATCCCAAACAGTCATGGTTCCTCCCCGCGGCCAATCTGCTCCATCAGCTCACGAAGTGCTTCTGGGGAGAACATGTTGCACCTGGGAACCTCAACGACGGTGCTTTGCTGTTCACCCTCGATGTCAGGATTGCCCTTGAGGCTGCACCAATAGCCGCACCGTCGAAGTATGAGTTGATCGGCGGAATGTTCAACCGACTGTCCCAGATCTTCGGGGAGCATCACCACGACGAGGATACGCGGGATGCAGGAGTCAGCTCGTAGAATGTCATAGTGACTCTTCAACAGCTGCCACGCGATGTGGTGTTCCCTGTCATGGGACTGATCGCTCGAGGCCTTGAGCTGGATGTCCAGCTTCGGTGATGCAAGGGTGCCCTTGCCAAGCACACCGGCCGCGCCAATCGTGATGTCGAGGCAGTCGTCGTCCTGGCTCCAAGTGCCCAGCTTGTACCCGCACCTGGCGGCGACCGCCGCCACGTACGCCTTGCTGATCTCTTCCCGACGCTGGTTTGGAGTCATCGTCTGACCCAGTCTACTTCATCGTGTGCAACCATGCTGCTCACGCCCCTGCCCACTTCCGCAGGTAATTGTAGTCCGGTGGGGCGGGCGGGCGGAGCGGACAATTGTTTCCAGACTTCTCGCGCCGACGCAAGCACTGACCCCCGTCCAGATCCCATGAAGATCAATGACTTCGTCCCTGTGGGTTCCAGAAACTCTGGCTGGTCCTCGTCGCTGTCGGCTTGCGGGCCCCGCAGCGGGATGCGGAACAGCGCGGGCGACAGGCAGACCTCGAGGTGCGCGCCGGTGTTGTCCGGGTTGGAGAAGACGGCCTTGAAGAGCCTGTCGTGCGGGTTGGTGGTCATGGTCATGCCCGCGACGAGAAGCAACCCGCGGGCCAGCCTCGTCCTTCCACATTTCGGCGCCTTGCAGAGCCTGATCGAGGCCACGTCCGGCTGACCGGTCCGGGCCCGGTCGGTATCCGAATCCGCTGCAGAAGCCAGATGGCGAGGACCGCGGGATTCCGCTCACGGATGCCGCGCGGGCATGGGCCGCAGTCACGCGGACGGTGCCGGCCCTCGGTACCCCCCCGGGACCCAGGGATGGAACGTCAGTGGTTTTGGCGGCTCCTCCTCGTCGGGATCCTTGACCTCGATCACCGGCTCCTCTGTCAGCTCATCGTCGGGGACGAAGACGATGCGCATGCCCCAGCCGGAAAAGGTGGTCAGCATCCTGCCGAACTCCGCCTGGGTCAGCTCGCGGCCATCGATGACCACCCGGGCCTCCCGGTCGCAGTCGTTGACCATGCAGCGCAGCACATCGCCCCGCGGGACCCACTGGTCCGACTCGGGGACGTACCTGATCTGGGGCTTGCCCGGCGGGATCTCGACAGCCACGTGCTCGTACTCGGCGCACGCCTGGTCCATGCGCTCGATGACCTCGTTGTGAGCATCGAGGATCTCCTGGTCGGTCATGGTCTCGACGTCATCCAGCTTCAGGTTGACGGTGCTGACCGTGCTGTCGACGTACTCGATGATCGCATATCCACCTCGACGCGTGATTCGCACCTCGTCGCCCTCTGCCGCGTGCGGGCGCCTGCGCGGCAAGGGTCCGCCGGCCTCGGGGTCGACATCGGTGGCCACGATCCTGAGGTTGCCCTCTGCGCACAAACCGCGAAGCCGGCTCACCAGCATGCTCCGCCTGTCTCCGGGCTCCAGGCCATCCATCTCGCGCATCAGCTCTTCGATCTCGCCGAGCCAGCGCCGCACGGGCGCGGCGCTCCACCAGCGCCGCAGGAGCTCCGCCGACCCCGATGCCCTCCTCCACAGGTCCCCCTGTCTCTCGACGTAGTCGGCCGCCCACTCGGGCTCCACCATGTTCGACGAGTGCCAGGCATCGACGCGCGCCCAGCGCTCCCCGAGGAGCATCGGCGCGACATAACGGTTCGCGGCGAAGGCACGGACCAGGGCGAGCCCGGCCCCGGGCTGTCCGAGCTCGTGCAGGGCCAGGCCAAGGCCGTAGCAGCAACCGGGCTCCTCCAGGGCGGCCTCGTAGGCCTTGATGGCCACATCCAGCCGGCCCATGCGGTGATAGCCCTCGCCGAGCAACCAGCAGACGCCCTGGTTGTCGTTGGGATTCATCCGCAGCACTCTCTCGTAGATCTCCACCTCCTCCACGTATCGCCCCTGGCGATGCCTCACCAGGGCGAGGTTGGCCAGGCCCCGCAGGTAGGGACGATTCTCCAGGAAGCTCCACGTGACCTGGCCTGCCTCCTGGACGATGGTCCCGGCGCCGCCCTCGACGGCCGCCAGGAAGTGGCGCTCGGCCTGCTTGATCCGTCCCTCGTCGAGCCAACGGATGCCCATGTGGTTGTGAGCATCGGCGTGGCCGGGATGGAGCTTGAGGGCCTTCCTGAACCAGCGACAGGCGGTGCGACGATCGCCCTCCCACCAGCGTTCCATGCCTTCATCGAACAGGCGTTCGGCCTCCTGGCTCGAGCTCGATTCATGCTTTTCCATGTCAACCTCGTGGGGATCTCGGCGGCCCTTCTTGCGCTGGAGCAGCCGATCGAGCGTTCCATGCAGCTCGGAGAGGACGGTTCGGGCACCATCGATGACGACCGCATCTGGCGCACCGGCGGGGGTCAGCCGGCGAAGCCGGAGATTGAGATCTGCTGCGAGCTGCTGGACTCTGTTCTCTCGACGAGCAACCTCGCCCGTTGGTCGAGAGCCCCAACCCTCCAGCAGCTCGGCGAGGCGCCGCCTGAGCCGCGACCAGTCCCAACAGCACTCGGGATGCTGCCAGGCCATGGCCTCGCTCCAGCGCGACCAGCCGCCCTCATCGAGCACGGCCGCCAGCTCCTCGGGAGACGCGAAGGAGTGAAGCACCGCCTGCTGCACCTTCCCGCCAGGTGCGCGTTGGTTGTGCACCACCAGAAGCTGGCCTCGTTTGCGTCTCACGAACGGCATGTGGTGCTCGTAATATAGATGGAGCACCACGTCAAGGCGAATGTGGGGGTGGCGGCCCTGTTTCCCAGACGCAGCTTGACCGAGTAGGCGTTGTAGCGTTATCGTAGCATTGATGGTTACAAAACGGCTACGGAGTTGCACATGAAATTCTTGAGCGTCCGAGAGCTGAGAAACCGCCCGGGCCAGGTCTGGAAGACGATCCGGGGCAAGGAAATGGTACTGACCGCCAACGGCAAGCCCGTGGCGATCCTGGTCGGCGTGGACGAGGACGAGCTGGAGGAGACCCTGTCCGCTCTCCGACGGGCCAGGGCGCAGGCTGCGGTCTCACGACTTCGAGCGCAGGCCGCCAGGGCCAACACCAACGCACTGACGAAGGAAGAAATCGAGGCCGAAATCGATGCTGCTCGTAGCGAGCGGTCCTCCTCGTGAGAATCGTCCTCGACACCAACGTCCTGGTTTCCGGCGTGCTCAACCCGCATGGCTCGCCGGGTCGGGTGCTGGACATCATCGTCTCCGGCGCGGTGAAGGTTCTCCTCGATGACCGCATCATCGCCGAGTACCGCGAGGTGCTGGCGAGACCCAGATTTGGCTTCCGGAGTGACAACGTCGAAGTCCTGATCGACTTCATCGTCAGCGAGGGAGAAACGGTCACCAGCGTACCGCTGGCCCTCTCGCTGCCGGACCGTGATGACCTGCCGTTCCTGGAGGTCGCCGTCGCCGGGAAGGCCGATGCCCTGGTCACCGGCAACGGCGGCCACTTCATGCCGTCAGCCGGGGAACACCAGGCCGAGGTTTGCACACCAGCCGCTTTCATTTCCCTCTGGCAGCAGGAACACTCGAAGCCACGGCTGTAGACCGCCTGCTGCGTCGACCTCGGCCCCACGCTCGGCAGACCTTCATCCGCCTCGAACAGGCATGGTTCGGCGACTGCTATCGGTCCCCTACCTGAGGTCGTCGAGCACGAAAGGGCTGGTGCGCAACAGCGCCAGCCATCGTTACGATCTGGCCTATTCGCCGTCGCCGCCGTCGCTCTCCCCCAGGGCACGGCGGGCAGCCCCGTCCGTCATCGCCTGATACATGCGAGCAAGCTCGACGAAGAGATCGACTCCCTTGATCTCCACGGGGGGCGGGCCGAGCTGCCGCAGCACCGCGTCGGGGATCTCCGCCGCCTGCGGGCAAGTGCGCAGCTCCGAAAGGTCGGGGCCGGCCTGCCAGAAGCGCTCGAGGCAGGAAGACAGCGGGGCAGCCTCCTCGGGCGGCTCCGCCTCCTGCTCGCGTGCTGCCTGCTGTTCGGGCCCAGCCATCGTGCCTCGAAGCGTGCGCAGCCGTCGGGTGAGCTCGTCTCTGGTCCGGCCCCTCCAGGCGAAGATCAGGAACGGGTCCTCGTCGAACTTCTCGGCCAGGATGTAGTAGGTGGCGGCGATGTGCTTGCACGGGTTAGCCCAGTCCGGGCAGGAGCATCTGGTGGTCAAGTCGTGCGTGGATCCCGGGAAGAGGGACAGCTTGCAGGCGGTGAAGGCCTCGTCGATGTCGCGGGGCATCTCGCCGGCCAGGAGCTTTGCCAAGAAGATCGCCTGGCCGGCCATGGCCTGCTCCACCCGTCCCCAGTCGCTGTCGGACAGAGTCTGGACCCCGATCTCCACCCTGTACGGCGCGGCGCGCGAGCCCTGAACCTTGCTGCTCACGTTGCCAGGCTGGACCTCGAGGTCCATCACCTGGCCGGTGCGCGCGTAGGAGCGGCCGCGCGACAGGCGGGCGCCCATCTGGAACGACTCCAGGACGGTGATGAACTGCCTGGACCACCAGGTCTCGCCGATGTCGCCGCGCCGGCTCCTGGCCTTGATCCCGTCCCTGGCCGGCCTCCGCTCGGTCTTCTCGTAGCGGGGAAAGGAGTCCCAGTAGCTCCGTCTTCGTCCTCGTCTGTACCTGTAGCCCATGGTCACCCCTCTGCCACGGCATCGGCCGACAGCGCGACGATCTCGCGCAGCTGAGCCGTGGACAGCTCTGTCAGCCAGCTCTCGCCGGTGCCGACGATCCGCTCGGCGAGGTCCTTCTTCTGCTCGATCATCTCGTCGATGCGCTCCTCGAGCGTACCCACGCAGACGAACTTGCGCACCTGGACGTTCTTCTTCTGCCCGATACGGAAGGCGCGGTCGGTTGCCTGGTTCTCCACCGCGGGGTTCCACCAGCGATCGAAGTGGATCACGTGGCTGGCTGCCGTGAGGTTAAGGCCGGTGCCACCCGCCTTCAGCGAGAGCAGAAAGACTGGTGGGCCCCCGTCGCCCTGGAACCGGCTCACCATGGCATCGCGGGCCTTCTTGGTTGTTCCACCGTGCAGGTAGAGCACCTCGATGCCGAGTCGCCGCTGAAGGTGGGGCTTCAGCAGGTGGCCCATCTCTGCGAACTGGGTGAAGCACAGCGCCCTCTCGCCGCCGGCGAGCACCTCCTCGAGCGTCTGCTCCAGGCGGGCCAGCTTGCCCGAGCGGCCATCCAGGCTCGAGCGGTCCTGGAGCAGCTGCGCGGGGTGGTTGCAGACCTGCTTGAGCTTCATCATCGTCGCCAGCACCAGGCCCTTGCGTCCGATGCCCGCGCTGCTGTCGATCCTCTGCAGCATCTCGTCCACCACCGCCTGGTACAACGACGCCTGCTCGCGCGTGAGGTTGCAAAAGACTCGCATCTCCAGCTTGTCCGGAAGGTCGGCGATGATGCTCCTGTCTGTCTTGAGCCGCCGCAGGATGAACGGGCCCGTGATCCGCCTGAGCAGGGCCGCCTTGCCCTCGTCGCGGTAGCGCTCGATGGACACCGCGAAGCGCGAACGGAAGTCGCTCGCCGAGCCCAGAAGACCGGGGTTCAGAAACTCCATGATCGACCACAGCTCTGACAGGCGGTTCTCCACCGGTGTGCCGGTGAGAGCCACGCGTTGCCCCGCCCTGAGGCCACGGACCGCCCGGGTCTGCCGTGCCGCGCTGTTCTTGATGTTCTGGGCCTCGTCCAGGGCGACGCGCCCCCAGTCCACGCCCCCCAGCCGCTCCTGGTCACGAGCCGCGAGGGCGTAGGTCGTGAGCACCAGGTCTCTCTGTCTGACCGCATCCGAGAAGGCCTGGCCCGACAGGCGCTCGGCTCCGTGGTGGACGTACACGCGGATCTTCGGCGCGAAGCGCTGGGCCTCGCGCTGCCAGTTCCCCACCACCGACATGGGACAGACGAGGAGCGTCGGCCCGGGCCGGTCCTTGCGCCTGCGGCCCTGACGTTCGGCGAGCAGCAGGGCCAGCAGTTGGATCGTCTTGCCCAGGCCCATGTCGTCTGCCAGGCACCCGCCGAGCCCGAGCCCGCCAAGGAAAGAGAGCCAGGATAGACCCCTGTTCTGGTAGGGGCGCAGCGTGCCGCAGAACCCCCTGGGCGCCTTGACTGTCTCGAGGCGCTTGCTACCGTCTTCGCCCAGCAGCTCGCCGATCCAGCCCCTGGCCTCGATCGCGACCACGGGCAGCCCGGCCTGGGACGCGTCGAGGCCCAGGCCGATCCGGAGCATCTCGGCCGCGGTCATCGATCCTGCTGCCTGCTGCCTGCTGAAGAAGGCGAGCGCCGCGTCGATCTGGTCGCGCCGGAGCTCGACCCACTGCCCGCGCAGCTGGACCAGGGGCAGCTTGAGGCGGGCGATCCTCCTGAGCTCGTCGAACGAGATGGTCTCCTCGCCGAGCGCGATCTCCCACTCGTAGGCGCAGATGGTCTCCAGACCCAGGATGCCCGCTCCGGCCACCGACGGGTCTTTTGGGGGCCAGGCCTTCAACTTCACGCCCAGCCTGGCCGCGGGCCTGTTCCACCAGGGCGGTACCAGCACGCCGAAGCCGGCCTGCTCGAGCAGCGGCGCGGCCTCGCGCAGGAAGCGGTGGGCTCCGGCGGCGTCCAGCTCGACCCTGGCAGGCATCGCGGTCTTGAGGGCTGGCTCGAGGTCGGGGAAGAGGCGCGTGGCATGCCCCAGGTCGCCGAGAAACCGCTCCTGTGGGTTGTCCAGCCTTCGCCGCAGAAAGGTCGCTGCCCCGCCACGCGTGTTCCACACGGCTTCTGCCGGGACCAGCAGGCTCCTGTCGTCCCTGGCCTGGAGCAGGAACTCGAGCATCCAGGGGCCCGGGCGCTTCTTCGGCCGCTTGCCGCCTGTGTCGGCTGGCTGGCACAGGCGAAAGCAGGTCCGGAACGATCCCTGCGGCGTCGACAGCGCCTGCTTGCTCCACTGCTCGAGCGCCTGTTGCAGCTCGACGAGCTCGGCGGGGTCAGCCGCGACGACGGGCTGCGCGCTCGTGAGAGCACAGAGCCACGCCGCCGCTGCCGGCTGCTTCCCTGGCCGGCGTCCCCGGCGTTTTTTGGGGGGCTGCCCGCCGACCTCCTGGCGGATGCAGGCGTCGACCAGGGAGTCGATCATCTCGGAGAGCATCTTCTCCGCAGCGGGCCCCGTGACCGCGCTCCAGTCCGTCGCTGTCTTTCTGGCCCCGGGGCGAGCTGGTGACCGGTCCAGCGCGGCGCGACACAGGGGAGGCATCGCCGCTGCCAGGGCCTGGATCCGACCGGCGTCGCTCTCGCCGTCGGGCAGGGCGCGCCACATCGCCAGGTGGTCTGCGCCCGAATGCTGGAGCGTCGGCAGCGCCTTTCCGCGGGCCACGAACTCCAGCGCGAGCTTCGCCACCTCACCCAGAAAGCGCAAGGACTCTCCGATTGCCACACCCGGCGGAGCTCCTCGCGGGATGGAGATCAGGAGATCGATCGCATCGGCCGGCCCGAGCTGCAGGGCCGAAACCACCCAGGGGGCCATCCCTGCCGGCGCCGCTGCCTCCTGCTCGACGTCGCGAAGAAGCTGCGGCGAGGCGCCCGGCGCATCCGCTGTCGATGGAAGCAGGAGGGTCAGCTCAGTCTGCTGCAGGGCATCGAGGACAAGTGTGCCACCGATCGCTCCGATGCCCTGCTGCAGGAGCCCTGGCGCGCAGGCAAAGGGATGGGATCTGGGCCTCGGGATCTTCGGTCGCCGTCCCCGGGGCGTGGGGCCCCGCGGCGGAAGCGTGGAGTCCTCGCCAAAGATGCAAAGCCCTGCGGCCGACCAGATGGCGTGAAGGGTGATCATCCGAGCGTCGCCATTTGCCGATTCTATTACCCAGAGCTGAATTCCTGGCAAGGTAGAACGTGCAGGCGAGCGGCAGTGAGCCGAGCCGAGCCGAGCCTGAGCCTGTCCGGACACCGGACGGCTCCGGACCGGCCCACCGGACGAGGCCATGCCAACGGCTAGACAACCAGCCAAGATCACACGCAGCAATTTGGGCACGTCGGTTGCTTTCCTTTTCGCACAACACGAAAGGAGGCAATTGAGATGGCGAAGAAGAAGAAGACAGGCGCGAGCCGGAAGAGGCGGAAGAAATCCCCGAACAACAGGCCGATGCCCCTGCCGCTGCCCGAGTCCGGGCCGCTGGCCGAGCTGAGGGCGCACCTGTACAACAAGGAGCCCACGCCCCATGCGCTGGCGATCCTCTCGGACCCGGCGCACCAGCTCAACGCGCTGCCCTGGGGACTGCGCGAGGAGCTGGCCGCCCTGTGGACGCCGTCGAAGATCGGTGCGCTGGCGACGCCGGCCCTGCTCGCGCTGCTGGCCGAGCACGGTGTGGCCGTCGACCAGCGGGAGTTCGTCAAGCAGGCGGAGGGGCGAGACAGCGCCTGGGAGATCGCGCACCAGATCTGGCTGCCGCAGGCCCGGCGGCATGGCGATGTGCCGGACAACCTGCTGGGGCTCGGCGCCGTGGAGCTGTGGAAGCGCTGGGTCCCGAGCCGGCCGTCGCGGGACGTGCTGGGCTCGTGGGTCGCCGAGGGCTGCCGGCTGCGGGACGCCGGCGACCGGGCGGCCGCCTGCGAACAGTGGCTGCAGGCGTGGGACGTGCTGCGCTGGCGCATGGGGCGGCGGGCCACCCTGGAGGCCGCGGGTCGGCTGGTCGACGGAGGGCCAGGGCCGGAGCTCTGGCTCGTCGCCCTGTCGTGCGAGCTGTGCGTCCTGGTGGCCGGGGACGCGGAGATCGGCGCGCGCGCGGTCGCGTTCCACGAGGATGTACTCCAGCGCCTGCAGCTCGCGACCGGGGACGCCTGGATGCACAACCGGATCCGGGCCTCGCTGGCCGACGTCATGTTCCACCTCGGCCGGCCACGCGAGGGCGAAAAGATGTACCGCGCGATCATCGGCGACAGCGAGGCCCCGACGGAGCGGATGTGCCTCGCGGACGCCCTGGCCTACAGCGCCGACGCGGCGACGGACGAGGCGATCGCGCGGGCGATCGAGGTGCTGGAGCCGGTCCCGGACTACGGCGTCGGGCTCGGGCCCGAGGCCGAGGCGCGGCATCGGCTGGCCCAGCTCAAGACCTGCCCTCCCCTGCAGCCCGCTGTGCCGGTCGCGCGGCTGGTCGACGTGGGCGAGCATATTCCGCATCCCCTGTCGCAGCGGATCCTCGCCGCGGGCGAGGCCGTGGTGCCGGATCTGATCGCCCTGGTCGAGCAGGGCGTCGACGCGGAGGACGGGTCGGACGAGGTCTGGGCGGCATGCCACGCCCTCCAGTTGCTAGGCGAGATGCGGGCGACCGCAGCTGTGGAGCCGATGATCCGGTTCCTTGCGGGCTGCGACCCCTGGTACAGCGCCGGGAGCTGGTGCATCGACGCGCTGAGCCAGCTCGGCGTGGGTGCGCTGGAGCAGGTGCTCGAGGCCCACGCCGCGACGACGGACCCCGACCAGCGCAGTGCTCTGCGGCACGTGCTCAGCAGCATGGGCCTGCGCGACGAGCGCATCTTCGAGATCCTGATGCAGGCGCTGGACGAGTCGCCGGGCGAGGTCGCGCTGGAGCTGTGGCAGTACGGCGACGAGCGGGCGATCCCGATCGTCCGGCGCATCCTGGAAGGGGTGGACGACGACGAGGACGCACGGTACCTCGAGCTGGCGCTCGAGGAGATGGAGGCGATGGTCGAGCCCGAGGAGGACGAGCTGTTCGACCGCCTGGTTGCCGGGGCAGGGAGACCGTGAAATGATCGGAGGCGGGGTTGAAGACATGAAGCTACTGATAGTCGTGGAGCAGACAGCAACGGGCTACTCGGCCTACTCGCCGGACCTGCCGGGCTGCGTGGCCACTGGCGCCACACGTGAGGAGGTCGAACAGTCGATGCGTGAAGCCATCGAGCTCCACCTCGAAGGGCTCGGCCACGAAGGAGAACCCGCTCCCGAGCCGAAGAGCTACGCGATCTACGTGGATGTCGCGGCCTGAGCCCACGATGGCGCTCGATGGCGAGATGACTCTCGAGGAACTCGAGGCCGAGGCCCTTCAACTCGACGCCAGTGCTCGGGCAGAGCCCCGTCCAACGAGACGATGCCTATCGAAAGACCTTGAAGAAATCCCCGTGGATCTCGACAAACACGCGCGAATCATGCCTGCGCTGGGCCTCACGGTGCTCGAACTCGATCGCACCCAGCACCTTCTCGATCCGATCGCGACCCCGAGGCTCCTTGCACTTGAACGAGATCCAGCCGAGGTTTCGTAGACGCTGCCGCGACCCGCGAGGAGCACGACGGGCCGTGATCCTGCGGAAGTCCTTGAGGTTCCAGGTCACGATCAACGCTTGCTGCCGGTCGGCGACGGCGGCCAGAACGTCGTCTGCCTCACCCGGGAGAAACAGGTCGAGCGCGTGGACCACATCGTGCCCCTGGTCCTGCAGGTACCTCCACACCGATGCAGGCACGTTCTCGTCGATCAGAAACCGGATTGCCTGCTTGTCCGTCAACTCGCCTGTTTTCCGCGTTGCTGCTGCGAGAACTCGATGGCGGCTTGGACGTCCTTCCGTGTCAGGCTCGGATACTCCCTGAGGATTCGCGCGATGCTGTACCCGGCGTCGTGGAAGTTCCAGATCGCCTCCACCGGTATCCGGGTGCCCGCGACAACGGCAGCATTCTGCACCACACCACGATGACGCGCTATCTGCCCCACGTCAGATCTGTGCCGCCGCCGCCGTTGTTCGACAAGGCGACGCGTCTCGTCGACGATCTCCTCCATCTCGACGCACACGGTCTGCTCAGGTGGCCTCGCCGTCATGACCCGCTGGCTCACGGGGTCCTTGAAGTGGACCGTGCGTTCGGACAGGTAGAACCGCAGGCTGGACCACGGCGTGTCGTGCTTCCGCTTGAGCCAGGCCCCGACCTTTCGTAGCTCTTGAAGCGGGACAGATCTGCGAAGCCTGGCGACGGTCCTCAGTCCCACCAAGTCACGGAAGGAGTACACGCGGCTGTTGCCCCCATCGTACTCGGGCTCGAAGAACCCGGTCTGGTCCCAGTACCGCAGCTGCCTGGTGCTGAGGCCCGTGAGCGCGCACAGCTGGTCCGCGCTGAAAGCGAAGTGTTCGAGACTCCCAGGCATTGTGACATCATGCCACACGGCCAGACGCCCAATCAATGCTGGCGTGATCGCAGTCTTCGTGGTCCGCTCAAGCGGCTGGTGCGGATCCTCATGACGTGCTCAACGGCGGCGGCGCCGCCGGGACGATCGACAAGAGTTTTGGTGTCGGAGACCGCCCTCTTGGGCGTATGCTTCGCCTGAGCTGAGGGGACGGACGCAACAACGGAGCCAGTTGATGAATGGAACCGTGGGGGTGATGGTTGCCGTCTGCCTCGCGCACGCTGCCTGCAGCTCCAGTCCGAAGTGTGTCGAGGGCGAGACGCAGCAGTGCTTCTGCATTGGGGGAAAGAAGGGCGTCCAGATCTGCACTGAGAAGGGGTCATGGGGCGACTGCCAGGGCTGTACGACGGGGCCGGACGCTCGGGTTGTGGACGCGCGCATGGTGGACTCGGGCGTGGACGGGCAATTCGACTTGCCGGGGAAGGACGGTCTGGCAACGCCAGACCAGAAGCCGAGTGATGGCGGGGTCGGCACGTGGGTCACCATCGCCAAGGGGACGTTCACCATGGGCTCGCCGACGAGTGAGCCCTGCAGAAGCGGCGACGAGGGCCAGCACCAAGTGACGTTGACACACAGCTTTGAGATCTCGGATCACGAAGTAACGCAGGGGGAATTTCAGGCTCTGAGGGGCTATAACCCCTCGACATTCTCCACATGTGGTGCGAGTTGCCCGGTTGAGACGGTCAACTGGCACGAGGCTGCAGCGTACTGCAACGCGCTTTCGGCACAGCAGGGGCTGTCGGCCTGTTACTCGTGCTCGGGGAGTGGAGCGAGCGTGACCTGCTCCGAGGCAGCGGGATACGGCGGGCAGAATGTCTACACCTGCCCGGGCTATCGCCTGCCGACGGAGGCCGAATGGGAGTACGCCTATCGAGCGGGGACCACGACGGCCTACTACAACGGGCCGAAAGATCCTTCTGCATGTCTCTGTTCGCCTGTGGATGCGAACGCCAACAAGATCGGCTGGTACTGCGGGAACTCTGGAGTGACGTATGCAGGATGCTGCGATGCTACCTCCTGGGGCGGTCCGACATGCGCCGGGACTCACCCGGTAGGACAGAAGCTGGCCAATGGCTGGGGCCTCTACGACATGGCGGGAAACATCTGGGAGTGGGGGCACGATTGGTATCAGGTTGATTTGGGATCGTCGGCGGTGACGGATCCCTGGGGGGCCGCTTCCGGATCCAACCGGGTGGTGCGCGGCGGGTGTTGGCTCCACGGCTTTGGCCTGCGCGCCGCCAGCCGCAACAGCATCTCCCCTTCGCACGGGGACTTCGCCATCGGCTTTCGGCCAGCCAGAACCAATTGAACAGCCCCTGACAACCCGTCGAGATCGTCGTCACCACCACCACCACGTCCGGATACCGACCGGGGCCGGACCGGCCAGCCGGACGAGGGCGTGCCAACGGTCAGTCAACTGCCCGGAATCGTGTGGGCGGTTTTGGGCACGAGATGTGCTCTCTCCTTGGGTCAAGAAAGGAGAGACAACGATGGAGACCAAGGGACAACGCTTCGTGGTGGAGGGGCTCACGCCGTACACGCTGGCCGTGATGCTCGAGGACTCGTGCTCGAAGCTGTCGCAGGAGGAGCGGGCGGAGTTCGAGCAGTGCTGCACACCGACGCAGCTGCAGGTCTACGCCACCGAGACGATCCTCGCGCTGCTCGCCGCGGTGGGCATCACCACCAGCCTCGAGGAGATCAGACGGGTCGCTCGCAAGCGCACCGCGGCCTGGCCGCTGGCCGAGGATCTGTGGCACCCGCGGCTGAACGTGCCGCTCACGGCGAAGATCGAGTGCCTGCTCGGTCTGTGCGCCGTGGAGCTGTGGCGGCGCGCGCTGCCGGCGTGGCCCTGCGCCGAGATGCTGGGCGATCGCATCCGCAAGGGCCATCACCAGCGCGATGCCGGCGACCGGGCCGGCGCGCTGGCCGGCTGGCTGGAGGTGTGGGAGGCGCTGCAGGTCCGGCTGAGGCCCGAGCTGACGCCCGCCAGGATGGAGCGGGTGATCGATGGCCCCGACGATCTGTGGAGCTGGCTCGACGCGCTCTCGCTGGAGCTGTCCATCGCCGTGGCGGGCGGACAGATGCTCGAGACCGCCCTCGCCTTCCACCGGCGCGTGCTGGAGCTGGTCCCGACCGGATCGAGCTGGACCGTGCGCTTCCGCGGACGTCTGGGCAGCATCCTGCTGCTCGCGCGGCGCCGCGACGAGGCCGAGGCCGTGCTGGCGCCGCTGGTGCAGCGCTGGCCCCGGGATGCGGCCGAGTGCCTCGGGCTGTCGGAGACCCCGGTCGACGGCGACATCGCGTCGCTCGTGCGTCGCCTGCTGCAGGCGGGCGCCAGCCTGCCGCTCGTCGTCGAGTGGCCGATCATCGCCGCCGGGTCGGCAGCCGTCCCCCACCTGTCGCGGCTGATCGAGGATCCGACGCTTGCGCGTCGTCCGGGCGCGAGCCACGCGGCCACGCTGCTGGGCTCGCTGAGGGCACCACAGGCCGTCGAGCCGCTGCTGCGCGTGCTCCGGCGACAGGGGACCGAGGACCCGCTGGGGTGCGCCTGCATCTGGGCCCTGCAGCAGATGGGTGCCGTGGTGCTCGAGCGCCTGCTGCAGGAGCACGAGTCCTGCGCCGACTGCGCTCACCGCGGGGCGCTGCGCCGGGTGCTGGCTGGCCTCGGCGTGCGCGACGATCGGATCTACGCCCTGCTGCTGGGCGAGATCGTCGAGGACCCGCTGACAGCGGCCAGGAACCTGAGCAGCTACGGCGACCGCCGCGCGGTCGGTCCGCTGAGGTGGCTGATCCGCTGCCTCCCCGGCGACGATCCAGAGCTGGCGCTGGGGCTGACGGTCGCCGTGGGGGGCGCGATCGTCGCCCTGGGCGGCGAGCTCGAGCCGAAGATCTGGGACAGGCCCGAGGCATGGGACTGCCCACCGACCGTGTCGGACGCGGGCGCCCTGCTCAACTGAGCGCGATTGATCGAGCACGGGCTCGACGCGTATGATCAAGGGGATCATGGCTGAGCGATGGGCGCTGTTGTTGGTGGTATGGACCGCGCTGGCGGGGTGCCACGCCCTGCTGCCGCTGGGTCAGGGCCAGCCCGACCAGTCCGCGGCCGATGGTCCGCGCAGCAACGACGTCGCTGCGATCGACGGCACCAAGAACCTGGACCAGCCGGGCATGCCGCCTGACAGCAGGCCTGTCAAGATCGAGGCCGGACCGAATGGCGACCAGCTTCAGCCGGACGTGACCACCAAGTGCGACAGCATCACCTGTGCCGGTTGCTGCGCGGCGGGCCAGTGTGTCCCGCTCGGCCAGCAGAGCAGCTCGACGTGCGGAGCGGCCGGCGAACTGTGCAAGCAGTGCGGTACAGGGCAAAGCTGCCTGAGCGGAGTCTGCACCTGCGACGTGGCCAAGTGTCCGGCGGGGTGCTGCGACACCGCCGGGGTCTGCAGACCTGGCAACACCAGCCAGTATTGTGGCGCCAAGGGCGTGAGCTGTCAGACCTGCGCGTCCGGATACTTCAAGTGCATCTCCGGCTTCTGTTTGGCAGTCTGCGTCCCCCCCTGCTCCGCGACCGAGTGCTGCGATGAGATCGCCGAGAAGTGCGTGACCGGAGACACACCCACTCTCTGCGGCAAGAACGGCATGATCTGCAAACCATGCAGCGGAGGGCAAGTATGCTGCGACAACGGCTCCTGCAAGTTCGTCTGCCCATGACCGCCGGCCCCGATTCTGCTACAACCCACCCGTGAGCCTCGGCCTGCTGCTGCTGGTGCCCTTCATCGCCTGGGAGGCGGTGATCTTCCTGCTCCGCTGGCGGGGCGACCGGTCGCTGGCCCGGCGCGCCGCCGTGCTGGCCCACTTCAGCTGGGAGGACGTGCTCGCCGGGCGGGAGCACGTGAAGCGGCGGCTCGTGCTGTTCCCCTGGTCGCGGCTGGCGTTCTATGGCTTCTTCGCGCTCGTGCTCTTCAGCGGGCTGGCGGCGCGGCTCGAGGCCTGGCTGCTCGCCCTCCTCGGCCACTGGGCCATCGCCTTGCCGCTGTTCGTGCTGGCCCTGCTGCTGGCCTGGTCGCTGATCACGCTGCCGATCGGGGTCTACAGCGAGCTCGTCATCGAGCGCAAGGCCGGGCTGTCGACGACCACCCGGCGCACCTTCCTGCTGGACCAGCTCAGGGGCCTGCTGGTCGGGTGGGCGCTGGCGACCCTGCTGGCCTTCCCCATCGTCGCGCTGGTGCGCTGGATGCCCCTGCTGTGGCCCCTGCCCGCCGCCGCCGCGGTGGTGGCGATCAGCGCGTTCATGGTCTGGATCAGCCCCTGGGTCATCGCGCCGCTGTTCAACAGGTTCTGGCCGCTGACCGACGAGGCGCTGGCCAGACGCGTGCAGCGGCTGGCGAAGAAGGCCGGCATGCGGCTCGGCGATGTGTTGATGACCGACGCCAGCCGCCGATCAACAACGCTCAACGCCTACTTCACAGGTCTGGGCAACAGCCGGCGGGTGGTGCTGTTCGACACCCTGGTTCAGGACTGCGACGGCGACGAAGTGCTGAGCACGGTGGCGCACGAGATCGGGCACTGGAAGCACCACCACATAGCCAAGCTGTTTCTGCTGCAGGTCGTGGCCACCCTGGCGGGCCTCGGCCTGCTCAAGCTCCTGCTGGACAGCACCCTGGCTCGCGACCTGCTCGGGCTGCCGGGGCCGGGCAGCCTGGTGCTGCTGGTGCTCCTGCCGCTGCTGGCCGCCCTGGCGGGTCGCATCGCCTCCCCGCTGGCGGCTGCTCTCTCCAGACGTTTCGAGCGCCAGGCGGACCGGTACGCGGTGCGCATCACCGGCGATCCGGGGGCATTCATTCGACTGGAGCTGCAGCTGGTACGACGGGCAAAGATCGACCTGCTCCACCCCCGTCTGCTCCACTGCCTGTATGCCTCCCACCCCCTGCCCGAGCAGCGGATCCAGGCGGCCG